>Ga0315293_10000243_pt1 | contig 47981 bp, 96 predicted proteins | sample YL17G13_20_MG_FD_203071 | JGI IMG/M metagenome (GOLD analysis project Ga0315293, IMG submission 203071) | Sediment microbial communities from Yellowstone Lake, YNP, Wyoming, USA - YL17G13_20 | ecosystem: Environmental > Aquatic > Freshwater > Lake > Sediment | place: USA: Wyoming | collected... | reverse complement strand
GACCCGAACAAAAAACGTAGTTGTTCCAGCGCCTTCGAACCACTTCAAAGAAATCGCAACCATCTCCTTGACAATCAAATCAGCTTCCGCTAAGGCTTCTGTGACGCTCATGATTTCGATAGCGATGCTCCAACTCCAACGAAGGACCGCCCGCCTAGCCGGCGCCGCCGCAGCCAAAGGCTCTTTGGCCTGTTTTCGTGCAGCGGCGGCCCGTGCCGATCTGGGAGACAGCTTCGTCGGGTATACGCGCACAGAAAATCAGCCCTCCTCGCATCGCGTAACCAAGCCGGAGGAGGGTATTTAGGGCGAGCCAGTTCAGGTCCGAAGAGGACACCGAAGGCCGCCCTGGAACAACCAGGCGCGGCCTTCAAACTTTTTGGCCCTTCGCATGGGGTGTGAAGATGATGCCGGGACATCAGGTTCGCTGTAAACGAACTAGCGCTGCTTAAGGGGTTCGACTCCCTCATGCCCCACCATTCTGTACAATACGGTCATGTTCGGCGAAGGAGGCGATGAAAACTATGGAGATCGCCACGAGGAAGATAGGGAATTCCTGCGACAACTGAAGAAGGTCACCGATCACGAGCTGACCGTCATCCTCCGATGGCAGGCCTGTGAAACCTGGAAACGAATCGCAATCGAGCGAGAGCAAGTGCGAAGGACGGTTGAGATGATGAAGCGCAAACCGAAGGCCACTCCTCACGGACGTGGCCCAAAGGCAAAAAGAAAGGGACCGTAACTCAACAGGCTAGAGGCCGAGCTTTTACCTCGCGCGATCGGTGTTCGATCCACCGCGGTCCCACGACTCAATCCAGTCAGATCAAATCGAATGACAATGGGTTCGTGGTGACAATGGCAACATACTCGGTTCTTACCCGATGAGATAAGGGTTCAAATCCCTTCGGACCCACAAATAAGTTTGCTCTCAGTTTACTTTCGACTCGCTCCATCCCTTTACAATCGAAACAACTGGCACTAGAGTAATTGGCAACTGCAACTGATCCGGGATCGTTCATTTGGTAGGACAACAGGTTCTGACTCTGTTAAGGCTGGTTCGATTCCAGCTCCCGGAACTAATTTCGGCCTCCTACATTAGGCCCCTGATCCTTGACAACCTGGCATCGTGGGACACGCGCACCATCGCGTGTCCCTTCTATTCCGGAGTAGCTCAGCGGCAGAGCGAGTGGCTGTTAACCACTGTCAGCACTGGTTCGATCCCAGTCTCCGGAGCGAGGTCACGGTGAGCTGGAGAGCGCTGGTGAGGCGCAATCCGGCGAGTCCAGAATTCGGGCATAGGATGCAAAAACCGACATACCGCCCGACGAGTGCAGCGATGCGGCTCACCACCGCGCGCTGCACCTCCCTGCCCTTGTAGCTCGATGGTCGAGCAACAGTCCTGTAAACTGTAGGAAGGAGTTCGATTCTCCTCTGGGGCTCCACGGATCCGATTCTGTCACTAATGTGATGAATGCCACTTAGTTGCCAGAGATGCTCCTGTGGAGGAGCGCCGCCCTCGTAAAGCGGAACTAGCGGGTTCGACTCCCGTCTCTGGCTCTGAGCCGAATGCCTCGAAGGTGTACATCCAAACATGTGCTCCACCTTTAACTCACTCGTCGGCTCTTCATGTCCCATTCGTCTACACGGTTTAGGACCTCGGTTTTTCACACCGAGAAAGAGAGTTCAAATCTCTCATGGGACACCGATGTGCGTAAAACGCAGTGTGAGCAAGCCTGGTGGTTGCATCGGTCTGAAGAACCGACCAATGTGGTTCGATTCCACAACACTGCACGAAGACACCAGGGTGTTGGGCAGCGGTCGCCCGCTTGGTTTGGGTCCAAGCTTTTGCAGGTTCGACTCCTGTCACCCTGACCGTGGCCGTAGCCAAATGGTTAAGGCGCCTGATTGTGGTTCAGGTATTTGTGGGTTCGAGCCCCATCGGTCACACTACTCAATACAAGATTCTCCTCGCTGATGGACTCAGTGATGAATCTCCTAAATTCGTTTGAAAGGTTCGATTCCTTTCGAGGAGACTAAAATGGTCCCGTATGCATCTGGCTGAGGCAGATCCCCTGTCTAGGGATTGAGGCGAGTTCGATCCTCGTCGGGACCGCTACATACCGGAGTGAAGGTCACAACGTGGATTCCAAATCCGCGAAAGAGGGTTCAATTCCTTCCCGGTATGCGGGCCGATCGTACAACGGGCGTACGCTCCCCTCGCACGGGAGAAATCGGAGTTCGATTCTCCGTCGGTCCACAAATTAGTTGCCAAAGCACTTTGGGGTCGTCGTCCAGTGGGAAGACATCGCCATGGCATGGCGAGAACACGAGTTCGAATCTCGTCGACTCCACAATGGGGGTTTAGCTCATTAAGGAGAGCATCTGATTTGCAATCAGAAGGCGGCGGGGGCAGAGCCCGCAACCTCCACCGACGCCGATTGAATCGTCATGGTGACGATACCTCATTGGTATTGAGGAAAGATCAGTTCGATTCTGATAATCGGCTCTACCCCGAAAGGGGGATGCAAGCGTGACTGTGGTAGTCAGTCGGTCTTCCAAACCGTACCGTGCGAGTTCGACACTCGCCGCTTGCTCTGCCGCAGGAGTCCGTTTGGTAACGGCGTCACCTTGCCAAGGTGAATGATGCGAGTTCAAATCTCGTCTCCTGCTCTAGATTGGTTCACCCAGAAACCACTGCAATGATCCGATCCGATGGCTTCGGTGACACCGCTGCAAACGGTATCACGAGGGTTCGATTCCCTCTCGGATCTCCATCTCCCACTCTCGGCGGATCCGAGCATGGGCCTTCTAAACCCGTTGTCACAGTTCAACTCTGTGGTGGGAGACCACGTCGCTGTCTGCTAGTGGTCTAGGCATCCTGATTCTCATTCAGGCAACACGGGTTCGATTCCCGTCAGCGACGCTAATGCCCTCGCACGTGGATCGTGTGCCGACGCTACGAACGTTGGTCATGGAGATTCGATTTCTCCCGAGGGCACCACTTCTCCTGTCCAGCGGATCTGGACTCGACGCTCCGAACGTTGACGTTGATGGTCCGACTCCATCACAGGAGGCTTGTGCGGGAATAGCGCAACGGCTGCGCATGGGGCCCATAACCCCACGTCGAAAGACTAGGCGAGTTCAATTCTCGACTCCCGCAACGGCTGTGAGCCTCGGAGGCCGGCGCTCCTCATAAGGGCGATCCGACGGAGTTCGACTCTCCGCGCAGCCACGAATCGCTATCGATTATCGATTCCACATAGTTCAGCGGCAGAACAAACGCCTTTGAAGCGTTGAACGCTGGTTCGAATCCAGCTGTGGAAACCGGGCTCTGTCTTCGCAAGAAGGCATCCTCTAGCTGTAGCGAAGCCTGGTATCGCGTTCGCTTCGGGAGCGAAAGATCGGGAGTTCAAATCTCCCCAGCTAGACCACGGGAGGGCTGTTGGGACAGTGTCGGGCTCTTACACGGCTCACTGGGCGGGCTCAATCCCCGCACCTCCTACCAACGCGCATGTTCGGCTGGTTGCCGGGCGTCGGCCTATATCCGGCAGAAGAGGGTCCGATTCCCTCCGTGCGCACTAAACGACAACATTCTATTCGTAACTCAAACCGGGCCATAACATTCCGGTTGAATTGTTTTCGCTGATAACGAAAACGGGGTGGTCCGACTCCACCATGGCCCACTGGACGGACGTCATGGACGCCACCCGCGCTACGCGATGCTTTTTCTGTAGTGGAGTGTGGCACCCATCCACAGGCTGCTACTACAACGAACGGATCCTGGCATGTGGACCATGCACAAGACGATTGTGGGAATGGTTCCGTAACCAAACAAGAAGGAGATGGGGGCGATGTGACTTCTATGCAGCGGTAGCAAAACACACAATCGTGAGATGACGGATCGGATCCTAACCTTTTTGACATGAAGGTTGTAACCAGTTCAACTCTGGTATCTCACACGACACGCATGGGTAGCCCAACGGCAGGAGGCGTTGCTTTGAGGTAGCAAACAGTGGGGGTTCGAATCCCCTCCCATGTACTAACAACTCTAAATTCAAATATGCCACAGTAGCCCAACGGCAGGAGGCAACTGGTTCAGGCCCAGTTCAGTGTCGGTTCGAATCCGTCCTGTGGCACTAATGCGTGTGTAGTCCAACGGCAGGAGACAACTCATTCAAGTCGAGTTCAGTGTGAGTTCAAATCTCACCACACGCACTACGCAATCGTTGGTGTACCCCAATTGGCAGAGGAGCGGCCCTAAAAGCCGACTAGTACGGGTTCGAACCCCGTCACCAACACCTCGGCGTGACGGAACAGGAAGACGTGCTCGGTCGGCCTACTGCGATCCGAGTGAGCCGGAGCAGCTCATGTAGGTTCAATCCCTATCGCCGAGACCACAAGTTACTAGTCACTAAGGAGAAATCATGTTCCACTTACGAAGGCGAAGGTGACCCCATGTCGCGCGTTTTGCTTCTCAATTCGGCTTTTGCACCGCACAAGGTAATCGCATGGGAACATGCGATCACGATGATCTACACCCACAAGGTGGAAGTCATCGAAACGACCGACGAGGTCATTTACACGAGCCCGTCCACGGGCGAGATCGTGAAGATGCCGTCCGTCGTTCGCCTCTGCAAGCCGATCACGGGGATGAAGCGCGCGGTCAAGTTCTCAAGGGTCAACGTCTTCACGCGCGATAGCTTCCGCTGCTGCTACTGCGGAAGCCAAAAGCGCATGAGTGAACTGAACTACGACCACGTACTTCCGAGGCACCTCGGCGGCCGTACCGTCTGGGACAACATCGTAGCCGCCTGCTACCCATGCAACAGCAAGAAGTCCAACCGCACGCCTGAGCAGGCTGGTATGAAGTTGCTCAAGAGGCCCTACAAGCCGAAATCGCTTCCGCTCGTAGGCCCGAGATTCGATCCGAAGGACATTCCACCCGAGTGGGCCACCTGGGTTACGTCGTACTTCCAAGACAGCGAGGTTGCATGACACGTCTCGTCGTCAACAAGTCGATCCTGCCAGGTGGTGCCTGGCCCGAACAGGGTGTGGCTCAACCTGGTTAGAGCATCGGTCTGGGGGACCGAGGATTGCGGGTTCAAATCCCGCCACCCTGACCGACGCGAGCGATCGTCGCCAATTCGGATACCCATCTCCGGTCGGTCGCTCGCGTCAGTCACATAAATCACGCCACTGGAAGTCGCGACTGCTGTGGAGCAGTGCCCGCTTGGAAAGCGGTGCGTGCCGCAAGGCACGGTGTTCGACTCACCCGATTTCCACTACGCACACGAAATGGAAGGCACGGGCGGATGGTCTGCCACTGGTCTTGAAAACCAGCGCCTCGCAAGAGTGGAGATTCGATTTCTCTGCCTTCCGCCATTATTCGTTTAGAAGAGCGTGTTCATTTATTCGTTTAGAAACGAATGTTTATTCGTTTAGAAGTCAATGGAAGACGAATCAGTCAGGGACTGAGCCTGCTTCGAATACAGGTCGGCGGCCTTGCCGCTGTGGATCGTGCCCACCGCCTTCCGCTATCGGAGAAAGAACCAGTACAGGGTACGGGCCGGTTTGCTAAACCGAGCGGCGTCGCAAGGCGCTGGGGTTCGAGACCTCCTTTCTCCGCCACGTGACACGCCGATGCCAGGTTTCCATCGGATCGGATCGCGTTACTCATAGCCGAGGCGACGGACCAATACCTTCTTATCTCGGACCAATCTCTTTTGTGACGTTGTTGATCCCGACCGTCTCCGTATGACGAATCTTGTTGAGCGCCTTCTCCACGTCACGGAAATCCTCGTCGGCCACGACCGTGTTACCACCACGAAGATAAAGCATCGTTCTCCAACGCGATAGCCCTGGAGCACTCACGCTAGCGTAGTCAGTTTCCTCAATAGCCACGATGTCGTCGGCGTCTATAGACATGAATGGGCCAGTACCAATACCGGCCCTCCAGCGAGTCAGTTGGAGTCGTACGCGCACGTGAGTCTCCTTCTGTTTTTCATTCAATCGGTCTGCGAGTATTTCAATCTGGGCCATGAGGTAGTCAAAACAGGCCTTACAGCCCTGACCGTGCGCGCATGGCGTCTTCGTTGACATTCACTCATTTCCCTTCGAAGGCCCGCCAAGCATGGTCCCGCCTACCGATGGCAGGACATGTGGAGCGTCGCGGAGGCCAAATACGCCAGCGAGACGAACAGCCCTTCCGGCGGCCAAGTCGTCCTCTTGCTCCTTCTTGTGCCGTTTCGCAGCCTCATTCACCTCTTCCTGCACCTTCTTGTCGGAATCGACCGTCGCCACATGACTCGCTACCTTGCGTAGCAGACCAACAGGCACCTTATGTGCGCTTTGGCCAACCGGCGGCGCGTAACATGCAAGTTCGCGCAGCAAATTGAGAGCGCGCTCGTGTTTGCACTCGCTACAAAGGCCACTATCGCCAGTATTAGCAAATCCATAGCACTCACTCCGATCGAGTCCAACGCATCTCATGGCTTATCCTCCCGCATATTTGGTGATTATAACCCAAACATCTTTTGGACTTTTGGTACAGCGTACGAAACCCACGCGGCATCATGCCACCGGTCCGAAGACCGCATGACTTGGCTGCGCGCAAAGCAGCCACATCAACGCCGCATTGACCACCAGAAATTACCCACAGAAGCGTCATGATTTACCCACCTCCGCTACAGTGATCGCCATGCGGTCGAGAGTAAACATCGGGGTCTCCCGCAAGCTCTTTCATCGCACGATCATAGTGCACGTATGACTTGGCAATAAGTCTACGCGCGTGATCTGCATCGTACGCCAATGCGAATGCGATACCTGACGTGTAGTCGACGAAAACACCGGGCCACACGTAGAGCCTTAGTTTGCGAACTTTCTTCAATTTGGCGGTCTTCAGGATCTTCATTCATCCTCCTTTGGCATTCGCACGGTCAATAGGCACCCGTGCCCCAAATACGGAATGAAACTCATACGGACAGGCTGCCCGAACACGCCAGTAAGCGGCGCCAACCTCAACGCTCACCAGCCCATCGAGGCACCATGAGCATCGAACGTTCTGCACAGTCATAGTCCGACCCTGGCACGCGGGACATTGAATAAGATCGAATACCTCGCCCATCACCGACCTCTCCTTTTCTTTCTACCACCAGTACCAGGAGTCCGAACGCGAGGTCTAGTGGCATCGGCACCATAACCATGAGTCACCGCTGGCGCGAACTCCTTCGCCATGAGATCCGGATCAACCACAAGAAGATTGTGTTTAATGACGAGCCGAATGAAAGCGAGCCCGGCGTTCCTCGCTTCTTCCACAAAGTCGGTGCGAGCCGCCAGCGTCCGCAGACCCTGAAGTCGCAAGTGAATTTGTTTCCATTCGGCCTTGGTCATCGGATCCGATCCTTCGCAGGCAAACATCGATAACAGAATCGACCAACCTTGAGCACGAAAATCAATTCAGATCTTGTAGATCCGCACCCGACGCAGCAGAACCGACGGCATAGCGGACATCGCCTCTTGCCTTCCGGTTCATTCCCACAATGCTGGCAACTCGTGTAATACATGGTTCCATCAGAGCCAATTGTGGCCGCGCTCACCGCGATTCCCCGCGATCGAATACGTGCCAAACGAGACCACTGGCCGCCATCATCGCCGTTTCTATGTAGATGCCAACCAACTCAGGTGGAAATGGATAACCTGTTCCAATGATCGCGAATCGCCTCCGCACCTTCGGCCGCTCCGGATCGACGATAGCCCATAAGCACAACCTCCCGCGCTGGTCAGCTACGTGCAAGATCTTCGCGGACTCAGGCATCATGATTGCGACTTCATCCGTAATCGGTAAAACAAACTTATGGATGACACGTACCTCTAGACCACTGACTAGGATCGGCCGGACTGGCTCCATACGACTACCATCCTCTATGCTCGCGTGGCGAGCACTCTCCGCAATTACGAGTATCAGCGCGAGCCGCCGCAGACACGGAACGAGCGTCCACAGACTGAAACCAATGCCCGCATCCGGCTGGACAATGGAAAGCAACTACATGAGACGACGCGGACGATAGAACTGCACCGCAAATACGGCATCGCCATGTGCCGGAAGCACGACGACGCGCGGCATCACCGCGACGCCGCTCGACCATTGTTCGACCTCCTGACGCAGCTTGTTTCAAGGAGCAACGCTCCTAAGTTCGATTGCACGGGATCGCCGCAAGACGAAGCAGCGAGGTGGCTACGAGCCTCCAGAGCTGTTCGATACGCGCAACGTGCCCCTTCTCACCGTCGGCACCATCCTTATGGGCCATTTCATGAATGAGGATCGCGAGTGCGCTCACCACTGAACCAAGCTCAGTTCGCGCTACGAGAACTCGACCATCACGAAATTGCCCACGAAGAGTCGGAGACCGAAACGACACCACATCGATATCGCTGAGCGTGAAGTCAAGGTCGGGTTCGGAGCTAACCAAAATCTCCATCGCTTCACGAAGACAGTTTTGCTCCACAGCGCCCAACTCGGAAAACGAGTACGACGTCACCGTCTCGTTGCGCAGTGACTCCACAATCTGTTCCGGTCGACCAAATACAGACTGAAGCATCGCGAGCTGGGCTTTGTTGACCAGGACGCCCTTCTTTCCGAGATGTTCGAGATCAAGGCATTCCGCCAAATTCTCCACAGGAACAGCGTTCTCACCACAGAGCGCGCGGAAGCTGGCCGCAACAGCTTGACGCACTTCCTCTGAAAATTGCATTGCAGAAGAGGCGTCCATCGCCGACACGTCCGCGGAATCGCTCTCCAAGAGAGTTTGGAAGTCAGCCATCAGATCCGGACGCTTCGCGAGTGCGAGTCGCCAGATTTCACGGATGCGCCAATTGAGATCCCACGCGTAGACGATCTTCCTATCCCGATCGACATTCACATCACGCGTCAGGTCGTACCCGAAACGGAGCTTCGGCATCGACTGGATGTAGATCCCTTTGACGAAAAGCTTTCCCACATAGGTCACGCCAAGGAGCAACGAGCCGTAATTCGTGGTCACCTGGTCTTCATTGGACGGCAGTAGAAACAAGAAATTTCTACGCAGCTCTTCGCACTGGTCTTCCGAGATGCCATCCACCTCGACCTGGACGCGAGATTTTGCCGCACGCCCAGTCTCGATCGTGATGGCCAGCACTTTGGCTTTGAACTTCTCGCTCTGCACGATGGCCGGAACCCAGACCTCGGATCCAGATCGGATCCGAACGTTGTGGCCAGCCCGCACAAGGGCGAGAACCCCAAGCTTGAGACCTTCGCCGAACTTGCCGATGGTATCCGTTCGATCGGACTTGGTCGTATGGCCAAAGAGAAGCGCCTCATGCGGGAGACTGCACCCCTCATTCTCGATGACAAGCACACCGCTTGGACTGCCGTCTGGCAGAGCCTCCTTACGATGACGGACCGTCATCTTGGCAGACATCTCTGTCTCGGCATCCTTTGCGTTCTGAATGAGTTCGCGAACGCCCTCATGCATTCCCCAATCCGCGAGATAGTCGGCTTTGATGGTGAGTTCGATCTTCATGAGTTTACGTATGCTCCTTCACGAATTTCTGTAACGCGGGCAACAGCTCCCTCACGTCGTCTACCGTCAATTGGACGTAGCCAATGTGACCCACCACGTAGGTTCCGCCGGCCGATTCGACTTCGTCCCGATCGGGCTCCAGTGCGCACGTGATCTGAACACAGACACCGCGATTGGCTCCGCCATGAAACCGCTTGAGGTCCACGCCACTCGATGTTGTCAAAAGCTTTGTCCCCATACCCGCCACTCCTTTCATTCACCAAGAAATGACGGCCCAGAAATGACGGCCCAGCAAACCGCTGGGCCGCCATCCTTGGACCGAGACGGGTCGTTACCGAGCCCGCCTTTCCTTGTCACGATCTCTCAAGTTTCCAAGATGAACCTTGAGCGCCCAGGCCAATTCGCATCCACCGCCTTTGCACTTCGGAATTTCGAACTTTGGAAGTGGACCAAACCTCGCCTCGGCCTCTCGATCCATCGCAGCAAACTGGTCTGAAATCGACAAGTAGAGAGAGCGAATCTCTGCCTCTACAGCAGGATCTCGGTTCGCTAGCTCGGCGGACCCGCGATCGAGATGGGCAAGCTCCTCCCGCGTCGATCCGACGAGAATGATTTCGCCCACGACAACCGGTTTCCCTGCCCCGGGACCTCCTCCTCCTGCTCCCGACGCTCCTGAGCCTTCACTGTCCATCGTCCACCTCGCTCGCTTGTCTGATGTTCACGCATTCAGAACACTCCTTCCCTCCGCTGCCGTTCTCTTCGATCTGGGTTCCGCAAGAGATACATGACCTCTTACGCACCTTGAAGGCGGACCGAGCCACCTCCGATCGCTTGGCTGACACATCTGCCCGATGGGCTTCTTTGCCAGCCTTCTGATCCTCCCACTTTTCTTTTGCACATTGCTCATGAAAGAACCCTGGACCGAGCGACATGGAACTGATTACCGGATCCGAGACCGATACATCAATCGCCCTGTCGCACCCGGAACACCGATGCAACAGCTTGAGCGCCATTCCCATCCTTTCGCATCCTAGACCTCGTCAGCTGCATTGAGCAGCGCTCGATACGGCTTGATCGCTTCCTCGTCACCCAGTGCCCACCCAAGCACCGCGGCCCCCGCGAGAGCCGTCTCGCTGGTCTTCTTCTTCGACAGGATCTCGCGCATCTCCTTCATCTCCTGACGGGTCTTCACCTTGCGACCGCGGACCTTCCCGCGCTTTCCGCGTCGCTTCTCCGCCCTCTCGTTTCCTGCCGCGCCACCGCCCGTTTTCAGTTGATCCGCAAGAGCCTCGGCCTGTTCCTCCTTGGGAATCACGGCCAACTTCTTGGCCACCTGGATGCTGATCTTCCCCTCTGAGACCGCCTTCTGCACGCACGGCTGCGCATCGAGCAGGATCAACAGGTTCTTGATGGTCGCGAGGCTCTTTCCGAACGCAACGGCCGCGTCATCCTCCGTGCGCCCCATGTCCATGTACCGCTTGATCTTCTTCGCGCGCGTCATCGCATCATCCATCCGACGCACTTCGTTCGTCGAGATCATGACCCCGAACAGCTCGGCGTCATCGCCCTTGCGAGGCACTGCGGGAACACGAATGGGCTCCTTGCCCTCCTTCTTCAGGCGCTTGTTGGCCTCGATGGCCCAGCGCACGCGCTGCCGACCATCGACTACCTCGACGATCGGTACGCCGTCCTTGTCACCGTTTTTGCGAACGATCACGGGCTCCAGGACGCCCACCGCCATGACGTTGAGGATGTGGTTCTCGTCGAGAGCCAAGTTGATGCGCTCGTCGAAGAGCGCCGACTTCTCATCCTTGACGATCTTCAGGTTCTCCGGCTCGAAGTAGAGGACTTTGCCAGCCGACTCCGCATTCCACGCCTTCTTTTCGTCGCTCATGATGTTTGTATCCTTTGTTGAGTTTCACTTCAGATTGACAACACCGAATCAGATTGAACTTCACACAACACTGCATAGCAATCACTACGATGTGCACTGCTAAGTACGGCGTAGCGACTGCTACTGAACACCAGATCGGATCCGATCCGACAGCCGAATGACCAGACGGTAATCACGGCCATCGCGAAGATCAAGATCAAGCGTTCAGAAGAGTCGAGGAGCATCAGGTAACGTGAATTCCTCGTCACCACGCCATGCCTAGCGCCATGCCTTAGCGCCATAGCGTCTCCGGAATTGGCTCCCCGACTCTTCAGAACACTCGAACCAGAGTCGAACCGTCAATAGAATCGATAGACCACCACGGTCCACCTTACAAGAGAAATCGAAACCCAATCGACTGATCCTCAGACCGCATCGGATCCGATTCTAGCCTAACACCTTAAAAGTAACCGTCGAAGCTCGCGTTCTCGCTTGAGTTTTTGCTTCCACAGCCGAGGCCGGCGGGCCAATTCCACAAGACGCCACCACGCGCGCGACGGCACATGACCTCGCTACTTCTTTAGCCGTTCCAGCTCACCCGTGATACTCCACGGCGGACTCTCGAACTTTCCAAGCGTCTCACCGAGCGACTTGACCTCATGCGAGCCAAGCTGAAGTTCAACGGCAAATTGAATTTGCCTGTACACAAGTGTCCGGATTGAGTCCCAATCACTCAGATATTTTTCCAGAAGGATAATTCGCTCTGCATTTCGATTAGGAACCGCCATCTTTACCAACTTTCTCTTACTCTACAAACTCATCATCTCGAATCCACACCCCAGTAGACCCACTAGACTCGTGAACCGGATTGGAAATTCCGAGCGGAAACCATACATCATGATGCACGCCGCCGATATCACGCGTGACCACGGCTCCGCGATACTCCTTGTCGAACCGCTTTCGCGTCCACCCGACGGATTTGGCGCTTACGACAGCATCCTTGTTCTCAGTATTGACGCTCACACTAACCTCATTTCTCGTTCTACTTTCCCCGCTCGACCAATCGAAGTTGGAAGACGTTGTTACCAGGATCGATCACTTCTGATGACACGATAATAATGTCACTAATGCTCGCCGTTCCACTGGGCAGTGAACCGCCAAACACAGAACGCCACTCGTCAAGCGCAACACTGACATCCGCGTCATCATCATCGATCAGCAGCTCGATCGTCGCGGTTAGATTTACTTTTCTCAAACGACTTCTCCTGGTTTAAACGACCGACATCTCGCGTCGCCACAGCGCCGCCTAGCATTTGGACTGCTACTCCTCTCCCTTCTTGATCAGGCGCACAAGAGCTTCATAGATGGCTTCGCTAAACCAGTCACCGATCGTGTCTCGCTCCGATTTGAGCCGATCGACAATCGCCTGCAACGGACTTGACAGGGCCGACAGAGACGATCGGTTTGATGCGCTTTGCATAATCCACCTTCCTTTTGTGCATTCCCCTACCACCAACAGACCGTTCACGAGAGGCTGCGACACCGAGCAGCGACGCGGCAAGTCCAAGCCAATTGCCGCGATGCGCTGGTCCAGCTTGCTCCCAATAGAGCGCGGACCTCTCTTCAAATCGAGACGGACTCGACGTGGCCGCCATCGCATGGTCACTCCACGCGAGGTAGCGAGCGAATCGCTCTACGTCGATAGGCACAACATTTTTGGCTAAGACGTGATTCGGCTTTGGCCTCGACTGACTCATGTTTCCTCTTCCTCTTTTAGAGATCTCTTTGTCTGCAATCAGAACAGTTCCAGTCGACGCGAATCCATATCGATAGATAGAACACTCCGCCGCTGGGTAAGCAGCTTATTCCTATAAGGACCAAGATCTGCTTCGCCTTCAGTCGCATCAGATTCGACCGGACCGGTCGAATCGAACGATCTGCGTCCAAGAAGAAGCCCGACAACAAGTGATACGAGCACAAGAACAGTCAGGCAAACGATACCAACCATAAGGGCGATCATGCACCAAACTCCTCGTCTTTAGTATTCATCCTCAAACGAATCAAGCCAGGCAAACAGCGACGGATGAATCTTTCGCGCCTTCGCTTCCGTGACTCTCTTGCATTGACTAGCGAGAAACTTTCTAGATATTCCCCCAGAGGCCGTACTGGAATCAGGACGATCTTCCAACGCCACAATTGCTTCTAGCGTTCCATCTCCATTGACAAATGGGCGTCCTGGTCGATGACCTGTTTGCTCACAGGATTTGGTACACAAACACACGGCGACTACATTTCCGGACGAGACCTTCTTGCGTTTGTTGGCGTTCGTACCGAAGTCCTCGTAGAAGCGATAGCCCTTCACGCCAACCTCCTTCGCACGACATCCACGAGCCGAGCCCAACATCGCCCGCACTGGGCAAGCATTCTTTGGAATCGGCGCGTTCAGGAATTTAGCAAGCCGCAAAAGCGCGTCGTACTTCGCCCTCGATACCTTACGAGCATCGATGTCGTACCCAGTCGCGCTCACGGTTCACCATCTTCTCGATGGTATCCGCGCTTGGGATAACTCTCGTTTTAAAACCTCTAGACGAAGATCGTACTCTTTGCGGACGCGGTCAGCTGCACCCATCGCCTGAGTATCCGTTTGCCCGCCGCTCATGGCGGCGATTACAAGGTCAATCCAATCCTCCGCTTGCTCAAGACTCTTGAATTTCACCACTCACCTCACGAATGATCAGACGACCCAGCCGACGCCTCGCTCTACGGAGCCCTTTTTTGAGTCCCCACGAACGCGGATGACACGAGCACGTGTCGTAACTAAGTTCCTTGCTCTGCATCGCAGCCTTCGCGGCCTGCGACATCATACTGAGTCTTTGCCCAAAACGTCCCATGGTAGCGCCTCCTTATTTGAAGACAACTCGTCACTCACCTCACCCTCCTCGTCTCGTCATCATCCTTCTCCTCATCTTCGTCCTTACCGCCCTCGCCGTCATCGTCCCCGCCATCACCATCGTCCTCGTCCCCGTCCTCAACGGGCCACTTTGCATGGCAATTGGCACAACGACTTCCAACATCCTCTCCCCAATAAACGGAATTGCATGAACCACATTCACGGTACATTTCATCTCGTTCCTCGTCCGCTTGCTTCTGGGTCCGACCCACGAAGCCTTCCGCCCCGTCGTTCGCAACGAGGTCGCCCCACGCCTCGTCGGTCAGCGGACACTCGGTTGCTCCCATGAGCAAGTGGCCGGCCCACAGAACGAAATCATTCTCCAGTGCAAAGGCGATATCGCACCCTTGCGTATCCTCACACGGATGCTCTTCCTCGATCGCGTACTTCAGCGCGTCGATCAGATCCGAGCGAGGCGGCGGCGGCAGCGGATCGTCCGCAGCGGCCGTCCGCTCGAACACACCCACGTAAAGCTGGAATTGCCCCACCTCGGTAATCGCAAAACCATACGTCTTCCCCTCCTCATCCCCACGCGCCATGATCTCTTTGACGCGCTCACGCAGCTGTCCAGGCGTCAGCGCCGGCTCATTCTCCCCACCGAATCCAGTCGCATCGCAGAACAGCGACTCGGCGAGATCCCAACCGTGAGGTTCGTGGTTTCCGAGGTCCGGGAACGGGAACGGCACTCCTTCACGTCCGAACATGTCCGCCTCCTTCTCGTCAAACGGAACGTACGGCACCTTTCGACGAACGGCCGCCTTACGCGCCTGCTCATCGGACATGCGATGGATTGTGGACAGACTCATCATGATCGATACCTCTTTCTTTCCCTCTTGAATCCATTGAATCGGTTCAGACGCGTTTGTAGAAGGAGATGGTACCGTCGCTCTGATCGTGCACGCGCTGGTACGGATCGCCTGGTCCAGCCTCCGCACGCCCAAACGTGCCCCACGCGACCTCGACGATCTGACCCTGGTCACGACCAATCACGTCGAAGCGAACGTTAGTCGGCACTTCACTCTTGTCGATTCGGACGTACTTAATCTTCTTTGCCATGGTCCGCTACTCCCTCTTTCTTGATCTTCTTGATGTGCACACGAACGGCATCACGAGAGTGAAGACACACGCTCAAATCGTGGCGTCGCTTCGTAGTCGCTGCCCCGGATTCATCGGATCCGATCTCGACGACCGACAGTCCCCAAATCTGTGGGCCCGCGTGCTGGTATGAATCCCTTGGAATTCCGTGTCCAGTCGACAGTTCGTATACGAGCGAATCATTGATTCGTCCATATCCAAGAACGTGTGGCGTCATCATGTTCTTTGACGTGGCCCCGTACTCCTTTTTGACGGCTTCTTTAGGAGTCATTTCCCACTCTCCTTACGCGTGGAACTCACGTCATTTCAAGATCGGCAATGGACGCCTGAAGCGCCGCATCCTCTGGCGCGAATTCGTTGTTTCGCGTGAGCCACGCTGCGGCTTCCTCGACAGGGATCTCTTCATACGACTCGCCAGAACCTTGCCATTGCGACCAATGATGCAGGATGTAGAGACCGCCAGCGGTGCGAAACAGCTTCTCATGCTCCCACTGGGACCCTGTCGCAAGCGAGATGTGGTTATTGCCATTCCAGCGTGTGTCCTCCTCCCATTCAACGGCCTTCGAAGATTTGAACCATCGACCACTGCCATCCGTCAATGCGATTCTGCTCATGACGTCCTCCTTTTGCCAACTGATAACTAAACATACAACTTCCCATCATCCCCTACGTAAATATCGACCTCACTGTAGGTCTTCGATCGAGCGCTCAGAATCTTTCCAGCCTCTTTGGGCCAGCCCCCGTCCCAGAACCCGCATCCGTGCCCATTGCGCGTCAGCCAAAAGTCGTGTCCAGCTCGGGACTCGCGACCCATGATTAACGCCGCAACGACTTCCTCGGACGCGAACGCATCCGCTTCTTTGCGAAGCTCCGCCATCGCCTCTGGCGCCAAGTCGGAATCATTGTAGTTCGCATCCAGCGGCTCGCCGCCAGAATCGTCTGCGCTGTCCATTGAGGACCACAGCGCGCACTCGATGTAGGCAGCAAAGAACGTGTCGAGGTCTACGAATTTCCGAAATCGAGCCTTCGGGTACATGGCAAGAACCTGCGCCTCTGCGTCTTCCCTACCGTCATCGCCATTACCACAATGGGCTCGCAGCGTACCATCGATCTCACCGTCGTCAGAGGCGAACCAGTAAATAGGCTGATGCTCACAAAATCCGAAGTAGGTCCCGTTCGGATCGTAGCCGCCTTGATCGATGTGAATATAACGGAGCGTCAGCTCACCATCGAAATCAGATTGTTCCCCATCCAACGGGACACCAATCGATCCGCGACCCATCGCCGCGCCTCTCGTTGGGTCACCACACCAGCCACGCGGATCGCGAGTCTTGTAACTAGGTTCCATACTAGGCTCCATAGGTTCGAATCCTCCAATCATCAGCCAACATGTCCTGCTGAGAAGCGAGCCATCCGGGCTGCCAAATACCCTGGGCCGTCCACATTACGAAGTGGGCACCAATAACTACAGCACCACTGGGTACGAATTTCCTAACGATAGGAGGAATGTTGCCACGAGCATCGGGCACAGAATGTGGCGGAACATAGCAAACCCACACGCTCTTACCGTTCCAGCCATTGCGCATGATGGTCGCGCCAGTCTTCGCGGCAGCAATCGCATCTCCGAAATTCATTGCTTCCCGCCTTTCGCTACTTGTGGCGGCGCAGCGCGCGAGCTGGCACCGGACTAGTCTTTTCCGGGACCAGGATCTTCTCGTGCCACTCCAGCCCACGCAACCGATAGAGCGGCAGCCAATGCTGCTCGTAGAAATCGTATCCACCCCCGTCGATTCCAAGAATCAGCCCCACCTCATCGCACTCGTACACGAGAAAACCGCACTTGTCGGCAATTCGCTCGGCGTTTCTCTTAACCCAATCCTCGTCATAGGAGCCCTTGGGATTGAACAACGTCCCCCATCCGGCCGGCCACGCGTATACGGCCCCGCCCCACGACCATCCACACGGCTTGTCGCATTCCGAACACCGATAAACGCGTTCGTCGTCAATCGTCTCATCCTCTTCCTCGGCCCTCGTCTTTGGCCTCTCTTCGGCCTCAACGCCGCAGCAATCCGAATCGCGCCGTCCGCCCGCAAGAAGATTAAGAGCATCCCACTCGGGACCGTAGGCTCGCTCCAGCAGGGCCCCAGGAATGTTGTTGAAAGAGTCTACCCAAGAACGACACGCCTCCATCTCTGTCTTGTACATTGCAAAAACTCCTTAGGAGCATGACAATGTGCTCCTTTATACGGCTAGCCGAAGTTCAAAATGTCTGAAACCTCTATCACGCCATTGTCGAAATACGCAGTCACGCCCTCACGAAGCGTCTCAATCGACGCAGACTCATACCCAGGACGGTTTGGCATGCTTTTGAGCAGAGATAGACACTCTTCTCTAGAGAGAAGGGAGATCCGCTCCCTGGCCGCCTCATCCGCAGCCTCTTCTATCTCAGCCTCGCACGCGCGTTCCGCGAATCGACTGGTATGGTCACACTTGCGCTTTCGCAATGCCTCGTAACGCTCTTGCGCAGTCTGGTACGCGCCAGCCATCACGCGTCCCGCTTCGCCTGCACGCGCTGAGCTGCCGGTATCTGCGCCTGCTGCCCGCCACGCTCCTGGTCCTGACGCTCCTGGCCACTGGCAACCACTTTCTCTTCTTCCATCTCCGAGATCGGATCCGACGCCAACACGGATTCCGCCACACGAAGCGGCATCGGCAATTCCAGTGGCCGCGAATCCTTCGACAACGGGGGCTGCGCATTGATGGCCTTGACCACCTCACGAATCACAGGCCCCAGGAAGATTGTGATTTCGTCAATCCCCTTGTTGAGAAACAGGGACGCGCCACCCACGCGAAGCTCCTCCGCGAAGAGCGTCGCCCGGTCGCTCGATGAGAAGTACGGAATCGATGGTACGGCACACCCGAGGACGAACTCCATGAGTCCAATCCCGAATTCCGTATCCAAAAACTTCGACGCCGACGCGATCAGGTGATTGTCTGCGCCCTGCTTTTCCAAGATCGAGAGCAGCGGCGCCCGAATCACCTTGACGAGCTGCTTTGCAGCAACCCGATAGGCGACCTTGATCGACTCGTCCTTCGCGGCCTCTTTGATTCGTTCCATCCTGGTCTTCTCCACTGGTTCTTCTGCCACTTTTCCCACCGTCTCCTTTTCATTCATACTCACATTCCCAATCCCATTGAGCCGATCAGGCTCCGACTTTGCATTTTCGCTTGCAATCTCAGCCGCCCTCGCCGCTACCTCTTTGGCGGCCTGCGCAGCCTGCCTTGCATTTTCAGCCGCAATAATCTCAGCGGCCGGCTGTAACAGGGGTCGTATCCCATCGCTCGTGTCACGCCTTTTTTCAAACACGCAATGCGGGCAATCGTGACTACATTGGCAACACAGATAGCACAGGCCGCAATGGCAACAATCACCAGGACTGCATCGGATGCACAAATCGCATTCAGCGCAGTAGTGAATATTGCTTTTGTCGCAACCCTCTTTTCCTACGCACGCGCCTCGATACCGTTTTGTGAAAACCTCATTGGTAGGTTGAGCCATCTCCACTTTCCTCGCATGAGTTTCGTCGCACATTTCACCTCTCCAAGAACAAAAGCAACGTCGGGTCCAGAATATAGACCGACGGTAGGGACAGAGCGCGGCGTTCCACCAAGTCGATACATGATTTAGAACTCCGCGCTACCCAACGCCAGCAACACACGCGCAGCGCAGGATCACGGCCCCGTTCGTTCCCAAAACGACGAAATGTAAACCCAATCACGCACACCATTCGGCCCCTTGCTCGCCTCTCGATCGGCGAACGTTTCCACCGCATGCGCCCACGCCTTTTCCTCCGACTCATGAATCTTGTTGTCGACAAACGATCCGTCTTTTCGCGTGCACGCGAACACGCGCCGATAGAGCGCATTCTGCCGCTGGCACTCGATCTTCCACGCCACGTGGGCCACGCCGCACGGACAGTCGAAGTAGTGCCGCTCCGGGATATCCCGCTCCGCGAGCGACGCCAGCACAAACGACGCATGCCGATCGAACGCAAGCGCCTTGCAATTGCATCCGATCTGATTGAAGGCCAAGTGCTCTTGGAACGAGCGCGTCATGTTCGTCACCACCGCAGCCGCAGTACTGGCGCCGTTTGTCGAAATCATGTTGATTTCCTCTTTTCCTTGGTTCGTGAATGCGTCAACTTCGACTTCGGGCAAACAATGACGGTGATCCGGTCCAGCCCCAGACCGTCACCGAAAATGTAGAGCCGCTCCGGGTTCGAGAGGCATCGGATGTAGCTCACTTGGCGTTCTTCCCTCGCGCCGTAAGCGACGCGCGCCAGTAGTCCTTGCCATCGATGGTTAAGAACTCGATCTCGATGAGACCGAGCGCAACCAGCTGCTTCGTCAAATCCATGGGAGCGCCATAGCTGAGAGCCGCAAAGCCCTCGCGAGGCATTTCACGTATCGCTGTCGCTTCTTCGTTGGTCATTTCCCGTTTTCCTCCTTCAGCGTCTCCTTCAGCGTCCGATCGATAAGTGACCGATAACTCTCTTCTCTTACAAGAAGAACGATAAATTCCTCCACCGTACCACTTGGCAAATGGTTACGGACGAACTTCATGATCTCAACTGCGTCCTCTTTGTACCCGTCTTTGTATCCGTCCTTATAGCGGGTACGAAGCGGAACCCTATTGGGGCTTGCCCGCAGAACACATGGACGACCATGCCCGCCCGCACTCCCAACGAGATAAATTTCTTTCCTGGACTCCATTGGATCAACCTCCGTCGCGCGTTGTAGAGGATAGACAGCCTTCGGTCGATGTGGAACAGGCGTGGGCGTAATCGAATCGAGGCCCATATCAGCGCGACACGTTTCGCACGTAACGTCTCCGACTGTATCACCATACTCGTCATCGTCGACTGGATGCGCTTCCACGCAGTCAACGTATCGACATCGGATCGGATCTTCCGTCATGTCCTAGCCTCACTATTCAGAAAACTCAGAATTCATTCGATCGGAAAGACAACTATCACATTCCCCACTTGGTTGCAGCGGAGAAGCCTTGTCCCCACACGAAATACAGGCGCGAGGGTCTCTTGTCTCGACGGGCACCTTCGACTTCGAGTACCCTGCTAGGCCACTTCGTTCCTGCTCTGGACGAATCTTTGGCAAGGGGGCTACGGCACACCATTCGTAGACTCCTTTCTCACGAGACGCGTTGAGCGAATAGTCCAGCTCAACATGCCCCTCCATGAGCATTTTCCACATGAGCGGCGTGATCGTCGAAGCGCGGTCGCCGCGAAGGATAGCTTCCTCCGTCATTTCAGCGACAGCCAAAACGGAGGCATTTGCGACAATCGCAGTCGGTGCCGTCTCCGCAATTGCGGCCAGCACAGCAACGTGCAGAACGCTATCTTTTGTCACCGAACCAGAGCCCTTAGACTTCGGTTTGCTCACAGCCAATCTCCTTTGTCCCTACTTAAGCAGAGGACGTTTCACAACTTCACGGATCTGATCACAAAGATCCGTACGGACACAAGGCGACCGGCACAGTGAACAAAAGCATCCGTAATTCACGATTCTTTCTACCTTATTCACTTCTCTCCGCGTCCCGCAAATGACGATGAGCCATCGGAGCCAATCGGGACGAGCGCACACCTTCCAGGCCTCGGCATAGGTAGGAAAAAGCCTAGCCCATATGCGCGCGGCCAAACAAGCGCGCTGACGCCGCTCACCACCAAGAGAAAGAAGCTTGAGTGACCAATGTTTTCGCGCACGACTCTTGACGCGATTGACTCTAACCAACTTCGCCATCAGGACGCCACGCCCAGCTCTCGCTGAACATACTTCCTCAGCGAAGATTTGAGTTGCTTTACCGCCCACTCTTCGCGTCCCGCCAGAGACGGTTCCGTCTTCGCCCAGATCCCGTGGATCATCGATCCAACATACGGCGAGACCGGAAACGCTTTGCACGCACGAAGCATCAGCGACGGTACAAAGTAGTTTTCCTTGATGTGCCCCAGGATATGATCCTTGTCGCCCGTTGCCTCACCCAACGATTTGCCAACGTCGGCACCCCCAGCTGTCCCGTCGTCCTTGCCGCCTTTCGAAACGACCATCGAACACATCCAGCAATCCCCCATACCGGGCGGCTCCACCTCACCGGCAAAGAACGCCTTGGTGAATCCGTCCACGTATTTGGTGATTTGCTTCTGCACTCGGATCGGATCCGCTCCCGATCCAGGCTTGATTCCGCCACGCACCTCTCCCTTCGCGGTAATCACCATCCCATCTTGGAAAATGACACTGGTCCCAGCAGCGGCAGCGGATCCGACGGACCTAGGCCCCTGCAAATACCAGACACGATCTTTCTGCGAGATGTAGAACCCGGACGGCATCAGAGAATTGAACCGTTCCTTGGTCGTCGAGGTCTGGAATCCACACGAATCGAGGCGCATGTCGCCACGTTTGTTGATGCGAATGATCTCGTGGCCGTGGTAACTCACGGCAAATCCACTCCCCTCAGCATCACGCGCAAGGACGGTGTTGTTTCCAATCACACGCGTAGCCCGCACGCCAAGCGCAGATTTCGCCACTTCGAGAGACAGCCTCCCGCATGAAAAACTGGTCATGATCCTAACCTCCAATCGAGCCCCAGCGCACTATTTCGCGACTCGCTCAGACCATTCCGAGCGACCCGATCCGCCCTAGGTGTCGCGGCATTCGAGCCCCCGCGCAGGCACTTCAACCACACCGACCTTCTTCGAGCAACTTCCGGGCGGTCGCAGCATTCGAGCCCCTGCGCAGGCATTTCAACATTGACCCGACCCTCACGGTCCGGGCGTTGCGGTTTCGGTCGCAGCATTCGAGCCCCTGCGCAGGCATTTCAACTTGGCGCGCGGATCCCCGCTGAGGAGTAGTCGTCCGGGTCGCAGCATTCGAGCCCCTGCGCAGGCATTTCAACCCACTGAAGGTCTTCTACTGCCTCGCCGACCTTCGCGCGTCGCAGCATTCGAGCCCCTGCGCAGGCATTTTTAACTTCACGACGGTGATTCGAGGCATTTCAACCTCGCGCGCCAACGGGCGCTCCGCCTCCGTCCTCGAAGCGTCGCAGCATTCGAGCCCCTGCGCAGGCATTTCAACTTCGCCACGGCGACTGTCGCAGCATTCGAGCCCCTGCGCAGGCATTTCAACTGACCAAGATGGGTCGCAAGACGACCCGTGCGACGGTGTCGCAGCATTCGAGCCCCTGCGCAGGCATTTCAACGGTCTGCCGGGGCTCCTTTCTGATCTCAACGAGGTCGTGTCGCAGCATTCGAGCCCCTGCGCAGGCATTTCAACGTGCCCTCGCAACTCTCCGGCCAACTGTATGGACAAGCGTCGCAGCATTCGAGCCCCTGCGCAGGCATTTCAACTACGGCGGCGGCGCAGTCCGAGGCGCAGGCACTCACGTCGCAGCATTAGAGCCCCTGCGCAGGCATTTCAACCCCGCCATCGCGGCGGCGAGGGCCGCGTCGAACTCCACCTCGTCGCAGCATTCGAGCCCCCGCGCAGGCATTTCAACCAAGAAGTGGCTGCTCCCGGTGTAGCTCATCGTTCGTGTCGCAGCATTCGAGCCCCTGCGCAGGCATTTCAACCGACCACGTCGTGTATGCGTCGTTGCCTGATTGCGTCGTCGCAGCATTCGAGCCCCTGCGCAGGCATTTCAACTTGGATGCGCGGTCACCACGACTCGGGTTCCTGCTGGTCGCAGCATTCGAGCCCCTGCGCAGGCATTTCAACCAGTCTATCACGTCTCCAACGATTCCGGACCGTTACCGTCCGGTTTGCGAGCGGTGTCTTGCAACGCACTCGACTTCTCGCGCTTCAGACGCTTTCGTCTCGCCCACGCACCCTCTTTCTTCTCAGAATCATTGTCCTTTTTCGCCCTGCGAGCGACAACCGCCACATCGGCCGCACCGAACCGCTCGATTGCGACCGCAGTCCACTCTGGACCATCCGCGTCCGCTTGCGCCCATGGACAATTGTACGCTGATTCACCATGATCGAAACCTGAATCAATCGCTAAAACGAACGCGGATGGTGAGCACATAAACCTCAAATCGCTTTCCGCTCCAAAACGTGCTTCGCGTGAGTAATCCCGCTTCGGCACGATCGCATGACGATATACACGAGACCACTTCGCGGCTTCTACGTGGTAGAAGTCGTTACGAGATCGCAGAGCCTGACCACGCGATCCGGCTTCATACCGCCACAGATGATCGTCGCGCAATTCCCATGCTTGCAATCGATCGTAGGCTCCACGAGCGACATCGCAGCGCTCACCTCGCCAGCGTCGCACGAGCCGATAAAAACGCTCTGGACTCTTCCAAAGATGAATCGTGTTACGCGCCTCTACCAACCAAAGAGGTAACGACTCCAACGCCTCGACGAGAAGGCGCTGCACATCCACACGAGCTTCGTTGAGCAGCATGTCCCGCACCGCACGAATATCCGCCGCCTTCCGCAGCGCACCAACGATTCTGGCAGGCATCACGACTTCGCCCTCGCCACCTTTATCATCTCGGTAGCTCGCACAGATCAACGCCCCATCAGGCCGCTCGATCCATTGGGGCTCGATCGCGATGACGCCAGAAATTCCTGAATCAAGCAAACGGGAGGGGCGCTCCACGTCCACCGTAATTTCCACGGACCAAGAAAACGTAACCCCCTCACGACGACGCGATAGGCGTACCCACTTCCAGACAGCGGCATCCGGAACCTGACGATGGAATATCGTACGGACACGAGTCCAGATAGGCGAGCGTCCGTCGGATCCGATCCGGATCCATAGATCAGCGTACTCAGTAGCCCCCTTACGCTCACCAGGTAAATTGAGAGCATTTACGCGTACGCGCATATCCGTACACGCACGTACAACACTGGTTGCTAGCCCATTTTGAATCTGAATTCCGACTTGACCCTCTTCTCGCCATCGGCGAAATCGAGGAAGCGCCGGAGTGATCGCGTCATCTTCATAAAGTGGCATGCTACGCTGTTGCTGCGCAGATTGCTCGACGGTGAGGTAGTTTCCCCAATACGCGTCAGTCATGTCACGCGCATCAGCGCGGATTGCCATATCGAGCACTTGAATCCGTGCGAGTTCATCCGGGTTTGCGCAACGAGCCTCCTTGCGAGCCTGACGGAGCGCCGTAATGGCGGCCTTCCGTGTGGACTTGGTCGCGGCGCGTACCACCAATACCGCTTCGCGCACCTCAGGGGTGTCGTCAACGACGTGTAGCGCGCTGCGCCTACCGCGCTCGATCGCGACCAGATCGTTTGCATAATTGTGCGCCGCACGCATTTGATCCATGACGAGCGATAGATTTTCGAGCGGGACGCCGTCTACACCAAACCTATAAACAATCATCACATTGCATCCTTTTGAACACGAACCCAGAATAGCCACCAGAATAGGAACGTGGACGTTTAGCCAAACATTCCTGGGAATTCTACCCCTTCGAGTTCACCGATCGCCTCTTCGATGTCCTTAATGGATTCCTTCACATCATGAATGCGCGCATCGACGGTGTCGTCGCCAATATCATCCACACTCAGGACACTGACTCTTTCATCCACACTTTCCTCGAACTTTTCGAGCGCAGCCTCCAAAACCTCGATCGCAGCATGAGCCGCGACCGTAGCGTTCTCAAGACGGGCTGCGCGCGACGTGTGCTTGTACGCACGGAACTCGCGATACACGCATTTGCGACCGTCAAGCTCCTCCAGCCCCTTTACAGGGAAGACCTTCGCAATCGGAGGAATCTTGGCCGTAATCAACGGCCGATCGAGGCTCGCGTTGTACCCGATGGTCTCTTTCTCGGCCACCAGAAACGCAGCCAGTGTCTTCGCGCGTTCGGCGTCAGTCGATGGTTCACGCACCGTCCAATACTGGTTCCCAATGGAACCGAAGTAGGTATCGGTGAGCATTTTCTTTTTTCCACCCACCTCCCATTCGGCGGTCGTAGTAATCGGAGGGTCGTGTCGAGCAATCGAGAGCTTTTTTCCCCACGGCTTCTTCGCGATACCATCCCACTTACATTTTTTCAAGTGATAGCACGCACGGCCGATCACGTGCTCGTCACACCCAGGCTTAGCGTCACGCCCCTCGCCAAGCTCCTCCAGAAGCTCTGTGAGCCGCTCACACTTTTCCTCCATCTCGCAATTTTCGAGAGTGTCGGCGGCGTCGCTCACCATCTGGTACTTCTCGGTAGACGAAAACTTGTCTTCGAGACTATCGCGCCACGCCGACATCTCGTCATGTAGCTCCGTAACAATACTACCCGCATCCGAGAGCGCGTCAGCCACGGTGGTCTTGCACTCGATGTATTTACCTTTAGCCACAGACCAACCTCACCTTTCATCGGATCCGATCTCACCGATCGTCATAATACGACTGAAATTCATCAAGACTCACGTAGTGTCCGCCAGACCAAACGCGTTTGCGCTCCCATTCCTTACGGCACAGGAAACACAACCCTGGCGCATCTGGGTCACCATTCGCGTCGCGACCACACGCGCGAACATCGCGCCTGTTCTTACCGCACCCGTCGCACGACGCCAAAACAACGCTCACGGCTGCACCCTCGGCCCCAACGGGAGTCCCATCAACGCGCGCCGTGATCGGCTCGCGTTTTCCGTCGCAAGACAACCGCACGATCGACAATGTCCCTGAATCAAACTGATCCAATGGGTTACGCACGTCTCGCCACAATCGCACTGGCAACGACAGCGTTTGTAGCCACGAATGGCCTTATCCGTTTTCGCCATCCATTCTTCCAGGACGACGAGACGTCCAAATCGTTGACCCACGTGACTGACGCGACGCCTGTCGTCAAAAACACAACCGCAAGATTCTGACTTCCTTGCAGCATGTAGAGTCACTTTCGACTTCTTTCTGCAAACACAGAGAAGCTCTACTACGATCCGATCTCGCCCGCTAAAGTCTGGCTCCAGCCATGCTCGCAAAATAGTCCGTTGACCGATCCGAGTATTCGTCAGCAGCCCCACTTCGGTCTCACGGCGGCTGCGCAACGCGGCCATCCCGCCAGGACCAAGCTCCTGATGCACGTGTTGCCGCGAAACATTGAGCGAGGCGGCTATTTCTGAATTCGTCAAGCCAGCTTCTCGCATGGCCACCATCTTCTGATGGCGCTCGGTATTTTTCTCGCCCCTCACGATCACCTCACATAAAACCTTTGGGAAAAAACGAATGCTCGTCCTGCTCTCGTCGGAGACTGGCGATGACTCGCTTGCAGTCTTCTTTGCTCAGGCCGGTTTCCCCCGCGGCCCCGTACACGGCGAGGTAAACTCGATCTTCGCCTACTCCTCGGACGAGTTGGCGTAGGAGCGCGACAAGGAAATCTTGACCAATTGGTACTCCTCCAACTGAGCCTTCGTCATACTTTTGAATCGCTCCTCGCGCAGGCTGTTGAAGAGCGACATGCAACACCCGTCGCCTACGTACAACTGTCGCTTTAGATTCTCCTGCTCCTCCGGTGACACCAACGCTGCCTTTAGGACGATTCCGCACCAGTACCTCCCATCTTTCCACACGAGCGACGGGCACTCCGCACCAGGCCCATGTTCTCGCACGCCAAGGAAACAGCGAGCCTTCAAGCAGCAAAGCCCACTTCCGATGCATGGCTTTACCGACTCCATACCTGAATTCGTCGCTTTCTCGACAAGCTTCATGGCATCTTCTCGATTCTCGTAACTCGCTGCCAGTCACCACCAAAAATCCGGTTGCGGACATTCTCTTTGCAGAACTGAGCGGCCTCAGCGTGCGTCACAAAACGCTTCGCCAGCGCCATGTCGGCTGTAGAATCAAGTTGACCACGACGCAAAGTCAGATATTGAGGCTTGGTACCGATCTGGTACCCAGCCCACCGAATCACGAAACGTGCAGCGGCGGCATTCGCTGCCTTCGCACGCGGCTTTTCCGACAGCTCCACTTGGCCCAAGGCGTCGTTTGCTCATGACATCTTCGCTTCCCGGACGAGGTGTGCATTAATGAGCGCCAACTCGTCCTCCTGCAATTGTCGCAGCGGCCCTACGCCGTTAATCGGGCCAAGCATCCCAGCAGGCGTCAAAAGCCATTGGCCAATCCACTCGACACCACGCCACACGTCAATACGGCGCGGATTGCTCTGAATCTCAACCACGAGCTTTGGAGACAGTCTTTTCCTCAGAATCATGACGCTGCGCCTCCCGCGCCTCCCACTCCAGCAACGAAACCTTCTCTCCAGGTACGAGGATTACAGCCTCTTGCGTTCCGTAATCGAACTCGTGCCACGCCTCTTCCCCAGCCTTGGCCACCTCGGAGCGGATCCGGCGTGAACCGCCATCTGTTACCTTGAGTGAAAGCCCCTGATCGCCACGACGCACGCCAACATGAAACCGCTTTACCTCACGCGCTGTGACGACCTCGACCTCACTCGGATCCGATATCACCCGACACGGTGCGCTGTCCGCCTGCCACGTAGGTCGCCCACCAGGCGTCCCATCCTCGTGATTGACCGGCGTACTCCATGAGGCCCCAGGATTCGACAGGTTGACGGACCGCCAAATGGCGATTCCACCACGCTCACGAATCCACATGAGCATTTTGGCAGCGTTCTCGGGAGCGCAGTGGTGCTTTTCAGCTGGCTTCTCAACCTGGTTGTCGGCCAACCTCTCAACAGAGACCATCGAAACCTCCTTCCTCAGCATGATAGATGCAACCGCATTGCGCCTTGCCAACAAATTCCGAGTCGGCGACCCTCACGCCGAGAATGGTCGGCTCAATGGGCGCGTACAATTTGTACTTCGGCTTACGAGCTTCACTCATAATGAGGCCTCCTCTCTGGCCAGTTACGAGCCATGTGCTCCTCTGACCGCACCGCGATGTCCGCACCGCCTCGCATGCTGCAAATGCTCCCCCACTTTTCGAAGACGAACAGATCCATCAGACGCTCTTTCTCGCGGACGAAGTCGTCTATCGAAACTGGCAAAAGCTGCGTTCGCGGCTTCCATTCCAACGGAATCTCAGCCTTCGGATACTCGTCCGAGCGCCAGACGCCAGGAATCGGCACGGACGCTAACGGCTCTCCAGCGTCGTACCACCAGCCGCCCTCTTCGGGCCCGCCGTAATGGCGCGTTACACGATACAGATTGACGTAAAGAATCTGTTTGGTTCCAGCGGCAGGACAATCTTCAGCAAGTCTTTCGCCTTCGTAGCCGTCCGCTTCCGCTTCCTCGCTACTTTCGATCATCGGATCCAATCCTTCCTACCGCAGTCGGTGAAATCTGTCAGCCGTATCGGACCTCTCCGAGCAGCACGAGTTGCATTACGGCATCGTAGCTATTGGCGTCAGTCCCGGGATTCTCATACCAACGCTCGCCCCACAAGCGCTCGCCGATGGCATAGGCCTCCTTGGCGGTTTCCCGATTCCACACGTACCAGCCACTAGGAAGTGTTCGATCGGCTCCCAACCGCCACGAACGAACGGCCTCCGCCCGCTCCGGCTCTTCGCCTTGCAAATGAGATTCGTCGTCCTCCCAAACGAGCCACCCGCGTACCTTGACGAACCGAACACCACGCGCCCAGTACCCAGAATAATCGGTGCGAAACTGGTCCACGTTGAGCGCCACGTCCTCGATATACTCATCGCGAAGTTTCGCTCTTTCAGCATCAGTCAGAAGTTTCAACTCTTCCATGAACCGCCTCCAGTCACTCCACACGGAGAACCTTGTATGTACCCTCGGTACCGCTCAAATTGTACCGGCACAACGTCCACTCAAACAGATCGAGTTTCTCAGGTAACGGATATCCGAGTAAGGTCACTGGGAAAGCGGAGCCGAGAATCGGGCTGTCCGTTGTGCGGTCTTCGCCCAGAACATTCTCGTCGGACCCGTGCTTCAGGATCTTGAATTTCATGCATCCTCCTCGTAGTACGCGTCGAACCAGGAACCGAACCGCTCCGTGATCGCGCACGCGCTATTCGACGTAGCCGTTCTCGAACTGGACTCCACGGCGGAGCAGTGCGCGCGAGCCTGCTCAAGCGTCAGCCCAGACTCGATTAACTCGTCAGGAACGTCATCGCGAAAAAACTTTCGAACGATCTTGTATCTCACAACAACCTCCTACCCAGAAGATCCCCAACACCAAACATGCCCGATGTTCGGACACTTCGGAAAATCATTGCCGCCGTACCCGCTGAAGATGTCGACCAACGCCACATCAGCCACGCACGACTCTGGCACCACCTTGCGCGCATCCCCCACAATTACGGCGTCGATCGGATGCCCGAGGAATCGCTTGAGCTGCGGCAAAATGAAGTTCACCAAACTGTCGCTGCGCTCCACGAGCGTAATGCGTCGCACTTGCTTGCGCAGGGAAACTTCCACGAGCTGATGTCCCAAACCGAGTCCGGCTACAACCACGTGACCTTTGGCGAAACGAGTGCCGGCGCGCAACGTGAACATTTCCATGGGCGTCAACGACATCCACGGCTGATTCGTCCACGATCGCGCTTCCTCGTGAAGCGATGGGATGATCACATCATCGTCGAACATCACGGTTCCGCGCTTACGACCGCATAGTGTCTCAAGACAGAAGCCGCGTGGAAACACCCTTTCACAGTAGAACCACTGCTTGTCACGAGAATAAACGCGCGAGTTTTTAGGGATCTGACGAGGTGAAACGGCAGTCGTGGGCTTCACTTCAAAGAGATGACGCACGTGAGCCTGGTAGCTTTTCGCCGACAGATTCAATTCTGGCGCCCACTTGAGATCGGGCGACCATTCCACGAGATTCGATGGAGCGAGCCTTCGGGCTACAGACTCGCGGTGCTGACGGTCGAGCCATTCACGCTGCTTATCTGTCATCAGAAACTCTGAAAACCCAAACCCGAACATAGGATCCGATCCTTTCCGAACCTATTGATCGTCGTCCATCAAACGACAACTGCGCTCACCGTACCAGTGATTGGCTAGCGCACATGCCTGACGAAACGGCAACCACGGATACGTCTTGCGTCCATCAAGAAGCACAGAATACCCATCGTACCAGCGATATCCACTCACGAGAGATCCGCGCTCAATGGAGCCCATGCGCACCACGCAAATGCCCAATGTCGCCCGACGCGATTCTGCCTTGGAGCCGTAACCAGCATCAGACAGCGTCACAGCGCGCACGCCTGCTCGCAACGCTTCTCTTCCTCCACCCACCAATCCACAACCCCTTTGGCCTCAGTGATCGCGTAGTCCTTGTCGTCGAATCCCCAACAGGAATCGAAACAGGAGCCGCAATCCAACGCCGTGCCATCCGCGAGTTCCACGATAAAACCAACGAACCCGCCGGTCAGGTAGAGGTCGTATATCTCGACCTCCGACCGCATGATCGACGCAGACTTTTTCAGAAGCTCTGGCGTAATAGGCTCATCGGCCGCGAGTAAAAAGTTCTCGCGGATCTTCTCCTCGGTCACAAAGATCTGACCTACTTGACCAGAATCCCACGGGTCACCAAACGATCCGGTGCTCATCGTAATGCCGCCGTGATCGTAGAGATAGAGCGGCAACGAGACCGCCACATGATTCTCCTTGTCGTGGAGCCACTCGGCGAATTCCTCTGGACGACCTCGACCATCACTGTAACCTTGCGGCCCACGTGGGGTCCATTTCGTCGTATCGCCGAGAGTGTATCGGCGGTGGAAGCAGACCATCGTGCCAAAGTTGTCCCATTCGGTTCGCGGATTATCAGCATCCTCGTCCGCTACAATCCGAATCCTGTAACCGCGGTACTCGATCCGTTCGATGTCATCTCTCGAATTACTCATGACTCCTCCATCTCCATCTCCTGGGCCCGGATCTTGGCTTCCTCGGCCTCATTGAACTCCATCGCCTTGGTCACACAGCGATCGGAGCAGAACTCCTCACCGGACCAGTCGTCCGCAGACCACGACTCTTTACCCATTACGCCCTCGCACCCGTCGCACTTGGGCAACTTTTCATAGGCACGATCGGCCCACGCGAGCGCTTCCTTCTGAGAGGAAGCCTCAAATGGCATCGTAAATCCCATCGTGCATCCGGTGCCGATAGCAATTTTCTTTCCCGAATCGAGCCGCCACGCGCGTGCAACCGCAATCGCGACCTGCACAGCCTCACGCGGATCTTTGTAGGTTTCCCCCTCGCCGAGCCGCGGATACTTGGCTACGAGCATGTCAGGATTCGCGTAATCGAGTCCGCCGGACGCGACCTCCACAACATTCCGACCGTCAGGCCAGTAACACTGGCGCGACACGAAGTACGGCATCACGGCTTCTCCTTTTCTACCTTCATCATCGCGTTAGGCTTTTACGGGACGCCTAGATTCTCCCAGCATGCCACGCACATTCCAGGTCTGCGCAGCGGCGCAAGGCATTCCTCACAACGCCAATGTGGTTGTGGATACGCCTCAGGAAAACAGCACGGACCAGTACACGGCCCGTCGAGGTCGGCGTGCGGGTACTTCTCTACGTGGCCGTTTTCCCCATACTCAATCATTAGATCACCTCACCCCATAGGACTAAACCGGAATTCCGCGCCCGCGACACGCTGGGCACTCGGAATCGATGGGCGTACATCCTGGTCGCCACGCCTCTCCACTTCTGGTAGCGCATTGCTCACAGCCGTGAGTATCGAACCAAACTTCGTCCACCGCAGACTCGATCCCAGCAATGGCGGCGTCGATCCGATCCGATGTGGTAGGCAGAATGACCTCGTCGGAAACTTCCGCGTCCGTGCCCTCCACAATCGAGCCAACCAGAAACACGAATTCGGTTCCAATGCAATGCTGAACATCGACAGTTTCGGTCGTGGAATAGTCATCTTTTCCATCGGCCAGCGAATCGAGAGATGAGTTTCTCATCTCATCGTGCTCTGAGCCAATGAAAAAGTAATCACGCACATCCACTGGAATCCATAGGAACTCGGGATCCTGGGCAGCGAAACCAAAACCGGCAAAACCTGGACGGCACGCTCGTATTACGAGCCACCTCCCGCCGACTTTCTCATAGGTGATGCTCCACGTCTCCTGGATCCGCTTGGACTTGATTCGCTCCTCAACTTTGGCCCAAGCTCCGCAGTCCGTATCCTTGTATACGCGACGAGACAGAGACTCGTTCGTCTCTGTCCACGCGCCAAGATAGCTACATACATCGCTCAGATTAGCCAAAACGATCGGAGCGCAACGGCCTGTCAAATTCGTAGGACTCATTTCAAACCAGCTTTCAGGGCGAGAAGGGTCCCAGCGAGCAGCCCAAACACCACAACAGCCACATAGATCACGGCATCACCGCCGACGCGACGCAACGGCATTTCTTCCCTTCGCACACCCATCGGGCGGGAGGGTCACACCGCGGTGCCTCAAACACGAACGCGCGGGCATTCAGATAGAACATCAAAAGAAATGCAACGGCCACAAGGCGAGCCATTACCAACTTTCTCCCATGGATTCAAGAACATCATATAGGCGCTCACACTCAGAAGCGCGCTCGCGCAAAACTGCAACGACTTGCCCGCGCGTGAGAAACGTCACGTCTTCACCACCGTCAGGCGGATCGTAATACGACCCAGCCTCTGACCAGCTGTCAAGCCGAACCCAAGGTTTACCGTCTGGCCAATCCTTTTTCAGGACGCCACAAACTACCTGGGCGAGAATCATAGTAGATCCAGAGCGAACCCGCTGCTCCATCTGGGCATCCAGAATCGACACCACAGAAATGAATCGGATCCGATCCTCTTCCTCACATGCCTCGTCCCAGCTCTGGAGCGCACGCAGAAGTCCATCCGTATCCTTGAGCATCTCCTGCTCACAGGCGCGCGAGTCAGCCTCGATTTCATCGTAGAACTCGCCAGCCAGATCGCCGCCGCTACGCCCTTGCCCCTCTCGCTTGGCCTCGCCCTGCCAAAACTCACCAATCGTTTGCACCATGCAGCCTGTATCCGGATCCTTCTTCGGCATCACATACTCCTGCTCACGTTCACTTGTCAGCGTTCAGTAAATCCCAAGTTGAGATTCGCTTCCGACTCCTTCTTTGCCGAATCAGCGCCCTCGGAACCGCGGAGCGCGGCCGGCAATTCGAGCTTCTCGTCCCTACCGGATCCGAGTGATCCAATCGACGGCTGCGCGTTAATGGTTTTCACCATCTCGCGGATGATCGGCCCGAAGATGGTCGTCACCCGATCGATCCCGACGTTCAGAAGCGTCGCGGCGCCACCGACGCGCAACTCTTCCGCGAAGAGCGCCGCCTTCTCATTCGACGAGAGATACGGCACCACGGAGATCCCGCAACCGAGCACGAACGACAGCGTGTCGAGCCCAAATTCTGAATCGAGGAATCGACGCACGGAATCGATCAACCTTCGATCGGCGCCTTCCTTCTTGAACATGCTCAAGATCGGAACACGCATCGTGCGCACAAACTGACGGGCGGCCACGCGATAGGCCACCTTCACGGATTCGTCTTTCGCCTTTTCCATTACGCTCATCTTGGCTCCCTTAACGCCACCTTTAGGCGGCATCGGTTTTTCTAGATCGCAGAAATCGCACGACCGATGCGTGCAATCGTCGTTATGGCACGTGTCGCACAAACCACACTCGCAGCAGTCGCCTTTTTGGCAGTTGAAACACATGCCACAGTCTAGACACACAAGGACATCCTCGTTGTCACAGTTGGCGCATTCCTGCGCCACGTAGCGGACTGAATAGAGTTGACCCACCGAAACCTCCCGCTTCTCCCACGACAAATTCCATGACCAAGGCCCGTGATTCGACTCACAATCTACACGAGTCATCACTTACCGGGAGGCAAACCATGCAGCTTGCGCATAATACCCTTCTTAGCATCAAAGGGTCCACGATGAGGTGCAGAATCGATATCCCCTACGCCATACTCTCGCGCCGTAGATCCGATCGCATTGACTTGACGGTCGAGTCTTTCGCTGACCAGATCCGAGTCGCGCATGCATTCCTCAGCGTACCGCCGCGCCTCTGCGCGAATCCGTGTAGGCCACTTGCTTCCAGTAAACGATTCGAGCGGAGCGCCAAGCCCGTGCTGGATGCAGCACTCCACGATCGCCAGTTCGACACGATCATCCGCAAAGAGCGGCGGACCGCTGATACTAAACGAATGCGGCATGGCCTCTCTTATCCAAAGAGACTCGTTACCTTCCGTCAAAACAGTTTGCCTATCCGCGGACATCTTGTATCCGCAAGAACGAAGCGCGTCGTCCACAGCCTTGTCAGACAATTCACCCAAATCCAAAAGCTTGACCTCACACTCGTACGGCGTGTCGGCGAAATCCTTGCCGCCCGCATCGAGGAGGTTTGTCCACTTCAGGACATACCACACGCCGCTACCACCAAGGCCTGGCGCCAGGCTGGGCGCCTTACGCGCCCACATTCCGTGGTAGTCGATCCAGTCCATGTCGCTGCACAGTTCGATCCATCCCCTCATGACAACTCCCTCCTCAACACTACGCTCTCCACCTAAATCACATCATCCTCACCAAGCAACTCATACTTGCAGTCGTGAGCCCTGGCATTGACCAGATGAATGGCAGTGAAATGAATTCCGTAATCAGAAGGCTTGCCAGCGTAACCAGGCGCACCAACCTCAACAGCGGATCCGCCACAATGCTTACATTTCAATCGAGACGAAATGGGAAAATCGCCCTTCATGGTGCGGGCCAACTTTTTGAGACGCTCAATGCCAGTGCGCGCTTCCGCGACGGCGAGCTTCTCATCCTCGCCCTTAACGCGGCCAAGCTCCTTACGCACCAGCGCCGACAGATCCTCAAACAAATCGACGAGCGCGGCAAACGGTACGAGCGCATTCCCGATCTCATCACTGGCAATAGAGGAACTTTCCGGAGCCACCTCCTGTAGCCATCCGGCAGCAATCAACCCCTTCTCCTCAGAATCGGTCGTCATTTAATCTCATCTCCCGCCGACGAACGGCTTCTCAACACAGAAGAAATCTCGACACAATGCATGTCGAACGTTTTCTCGCACGATTCACATTCGAGATACGGACAAAACGACTCCAGCGTATAGGAGGATTCCATCGCAAGCAGTTCGACATGACCAGTATCGTCCGGCATTGAATCCATCGAATGAGATTCAATCGATGCCATGACATACACAAAATCAGTAGACCCACACGACGGGCACTTGACGGCACTCATCGCCCATCCTCCATCGCCAACTTCGCAAGGTCGTGGACGATCTCGTCGTACTTGCGACGATATTCCTTCGATTCATCGTGAGCGTCCATGAGATCGCTCACTGCGCTCGCCGTTTCACGGACCTTAAATTCGAGCGTCGACACGTCGGAAATGAGATCGCCCACGAGGCGAATCAATTCACACTGCATCTCGACATCCAGGACCAACGTTCCATCCTTCACGGGACGCATCGCCAAACTCACCAGCTCGCCGCGCCCAGAGCCCAGCGCCAGCGCGAAAAAGTTTGGCAGATGATACGCCTTACCCTTGGTTCCATACGGAACAGCCTCGACGACTGGAAGTGTGGAAACGAGCCTACCAGCAGGATCCAATTTCGACTCCGACTTCTGCCTCGATTTCTTCATCTCACTTCTCCTTCATGCTCACACGTTCACGTGTGGGACAACCCACGCCCCGATGTACAGATACCCATAGGACGCCCTTGGCGAAGCGATAAGCATGAAGTCGCCGTCCACGATCTCCACCACTTCGGCGCAATCTCCGGTGATGCACCGCGCCATGCATTCGCGCCTGAGCTTCCTGATCCCCTTGGTATTGATCCACTTCTGAAGCTTCCGGCAGGCCTTCAGGTCATTGAGAAGATCGTATTTGAATTCCTGCCGATCCCACAAGAGATCGATTTCCGGCGGAATTCTGCGGCCAGTTCTTTGATCTCGCCCCGCCGAATTCTTGTAGATCGCCCGCGCGCCCCACGCCGCGAGCGCGCGAACGCCCGGACGCGGCGGAAGCCCCCATTCGGGACACAGGCCTACCGTTCCGGCCTCTTTGCGCAATTCCAAAAGAGACCCAGTTCCCTGAGCCGCAGCAGCTGAATGATCAGCAACACTCGCCATAACTACTCCTTCACCGGCCGCGGAAGGCCGAGTTTGTCCCATGCATCATCAGGCACAAATGCAACGCGCTTGGCCAGAATGTAGTCACGCAGACTCTTGGGCTGAATGGACTTCAGGGCCACATCCTTGACGACAGCCCATCCGCCGGTACGATACGGATTTGCGAGATTATCGGACTTGGACTCGTCTACGCTGATCAGAATGACGCCAAGCTCCATCAGCTTGCGACACTCGTCGCATGGCTCACGGTTGAAGACCAATCCAGACATGGGCATCGCGACGTCGTTGTCCACCACGCGCCCACGCTCGTTTCGCTTAGACCTACGTCCAGTGAGAACGATCTCGTTTTTCTGTTTTCCGCAGAAAAAGCAGCACGGGATGGTCGGATTCACGCCGTGTTTTGGCGACAAAAGGATACTCGACATGTGCTATCTCCTCATCCTCGGATCCGATCCGAAAGAAACAGTTAGCAGCCGAATCGGCGCTCAGACTCTCGCTCGCGAATGTCGTCCGAACGCGACTTCAAGTAGCTGTCCAGACGCTTCAGCGATTCCTTCTCGCAACACGCCTCGTCAACAACTGGCTCGACGCGATTCCCGCCGCATCGGTAGCACGACACGTCGTAGGTGCCGCGATGATATTCTTCCGCGAAGTCCGGATCCTCGTAAAACTCCTCGGCGGAAATCCCCTCCGAGTCGATCGACGGATTCACATGACTCCCGCGGCCATCGCACAGGCCACAAACTTCGTACCGAGCAGGAAACGCGACCTCCTCCTCTTCGTCCTCGTCATTGTACATCGTGACGAAAATCGTCATCGAATCAGAGTCGAAGCGATCATACCACTTTCCATGCATCGCCTCACGATCGCGTGAATCCATCACCAGCCTCCAATCGGATCAGAGTTTCGTCTCCAGGTATTCGATCAGGTACTTCGCAAACTGCGTAATATATTCGTCACCATCGAATACGAAAATGACCAAATCACACTTCTTTGCGGTCGCGTAGGCAACTTTCAGACGCCTGAATTTATCAGCGTCGAAAACCCTATCCCAATCAGTTGGCTTACTCATTAGTAACACCTTTCACGACGCGCGCTTTTTCCACGTCGGCAAATTCATTGCCGAGGACGACCTCATGCCCAAGCCTCAAGGCATCGTCGTCGCCTCGCCAGCATCCAGTGGCTAGTGCAATCGCATGCTCTCCCGAATCGGCCTCGACAGAATAGTTCGTCAACTCAACGTGACAAATAGCGACGATGAACGTCTTCATCTAAAATGCCTCCGATACCAGGCATCCCACTCCGCAATGGACTGAAGAAAGCGTGGAATATTTAATTCCACCTCACACCAAGTAGTTGTCCCTTCAGAGCGGGGGTATACGTCGGAATCCCTGACGTCGACAACGAAACGATATCCGCAGACCCGAAGCGTCAAAGGACAGTCGTACGCAGGATGCTTGATCACGATCTCCGACCCAGTTGGGGGGATCACGTCGTTGTCCCACGCGGACAGATACTGAAGCCAACTCTGAGCCTCATCCAAATTGGTATGAAACGAAATACGCATGACGCCCTCCGAGCATGCCTAGCCGAACAACCGTTCCTGCTCCGCAGGGACAATCGGAATCACCCCCTCAAACGGATCTCCGTAGTCGATCGAGTGCGCACACGAATCGATCGCCTCCAGATTCTTCTCGTCCATCCCCCACGCGACAAACTGCGATTTGAGCGTATCGAGCGCCTCGCTCCCCAAAAGAGCCACGAGCACCTTGCCCTTTTGCTTCCAGGTCCACGCTCCCGTCCCTGGCGGCCCATTCGGACGAATTCTGCCACCATTCGGCCCCATGACGGAGCCGTCGCCTTTTTCGCCGTCCGTCGTGGACCCAAGGGGCACGCCACCGAGCGCCAAAAGCGCATCGCGCGCACTCGCCTCGTCAGCGAACTGGAGCCCGATGGTGCAGGAATACTCCCCCCAGAATTGGTGCCTCAGCCGACCGTCGAATTTCACGTTCATGGTAGCCTCCTACGGCCTTGAATCTGGGGAGTAATCATACTCCCACAGCACGCTCGCACCACCGCTCGGCTCAAACTCCATGACCACAGTGTCGTTAGAGTCGGCGAAACGATTGATCGCGTCTTCTGCGTCCACAGCGCGAACGACTTTGAAATTGCAGCCGTAGCCGCTGAGGCTAATCAGAAAAAGCCTCATGACTTATCCTCCTTCAAACGAACGTTTTCGTTCCGAGCGCGCCACCAAAGCCACAAGAAAGTGGCAGCGGCGATGGCGAAACACGTGAGAAAAACCATCCCACGGTACGAAATCTCAGGACATTGATCCATCGGATCCGATCCTTTCAGTCACTCCATTCCGCACAACGGCCCGCGCACCGCAATCACCTTGCGCGCCCACGCCGGAAGCTTCGACCGAAGATAAACTTCATACTGGCATTCCGATTTCCCACACGTGATGTTGTGCGTACCCTTTCCGCACACCCGACACGGATGAATGGGACGCGCATCTTGGCAGTGCGCGCCATGAACGAAGCAGCCAACGACCATGTGAATCGCTCCCTTCAGAACCTTCAGAACGGGTAATCGCTCCCCTCAGAACCTTCAGAACCCTCAGAACGGGTAGTTCCCCTGCGCGTGCTCGCGAGCGTCGTCGAACGACTCGAAATCACCAATGATCTTGACGCGCCTGCCGTCACCACCGTCACGCTCGACAATCTTCTGAGCGAAACTGTAGTCATAATAGGAGCCAGGCTCGGCCTCTTGCAGCAACACGTCCTCCATCTCGTGCCACCGCTCGCGCTCCACATCATCGGTAGGAAAATACCCGTCCTTGCCCTTGACGATGTAATAGATCGGTTCGAAGTAGGTCGATGGCGTCAACGAACAAATGTGAACGCGCTCGTCCAGCGTAAAGATGATCACCGCGTAGACCTTATCGATCTGCGAGGCCCCGAAGGGAGTCCCCTTTACGAGCGCGTCCTTATTCACATACGACGTCTCGTCGATTATCGCAGCGTAGTAGGACATGGTTTCCTGCTCAGGATCACCAATCGATGGGATTTCTTTTCCACTCATAGCCGCAACCTAGCCTCTCTGGCCTCTAATCGGCTCCCCACGTGTTGTGACACTTCGGACAGCGCCGCCCACCACGCCCGCACGGTTCACTTGCCACGCTACAATCTGGACAGTCCAGACTAAAGCCGTCGATTATGTTCCGCAACGAAACCTGCACACGATTCGCCTCAGCTAACGAATCGCAGCTAGCGAGAATCGGGCGATTGCACACGGATCCGATCGCGAGACCAAGAACGGTGCCGTCGCTCACCACGAGCCACGTCCCATTATTCTCCACGATCGAAGTTGACCAAAGAGCGCCGCCACGAATCACGATGCAGCCACCGCTTTCGAGGCCGCCGGCTTCGGCGCCTTACGACGCTTGGGAACCTTCAGATACGAAAGCCCGTAATATACGGTTTGCATGGCAACGCCATATCGCTTCGCGATCGACGTAGCCGATTCACCCGCACGATAGGCAGCGGCAAATTCTCGATACCGTTTTCGGCTTTCGGCATAACCGACAGAAGTGGTCCCAGAAGCGGCTGCCTTCACCTTGCCAGTCGATTTCCGCTTCAACCTGGGGCGCTTCACCTTGCGTTTTGGCGCCTTGCGTCCGGTGGCCCGTGCAGGTTTGAGCAGCGAAGCTGAAACTGGAACGTCCGGCTCGTCCCCAAAGAGCATAGAAATCGCATCCTCGCGCGACAGGGGAAACGTCAGTTTCCCAATGCGCAGCGGGACCACGCCATTTGGCGCCGCGTCAAGCACGAGAGAAAAGCCAGCGTTGAGGCGCACCTCTGGACCAGCCTGTAAGGCTGAGAAACCAGCCAGTGCCGCAGCCGTCCCAATCGATTTCGATTTCGATTTGCGTCGCTTAGCCATCAAGCAGCCTTCTTCCTGGGAGCGTCAACCTTCTTTTTCTTTCCACCCGATCCGGATTTCGCCTTACGCTCCTGCCGCGCAGCGATCTCGGCATCGATTTCCGCGCGGCGAATTTTCCCATACTCGGTCTGATACCGAGCGAAGAGCGGGTCGCGCTTTCCATCCTCCAGCGCGCGCCGTTTCCGCCAACACGCCTCACACGATCCACCGGACTTGCGGTGCGTATCGTGGGTCGCCGCGTTCATACACGAGAGCCCCACCACGCAAATGCCCATCTTGACCTTTTCAAAATTGAGCTTCCGCACACCCTCGTTCACCGTAGCGTAAAACGCTCGGATCCGATCCATGATGAGCCGCTTCCCGAACCGGGAACGCAACGACGGCGACCAGACTTTTCCATTCACGATCAGCCTCCTTTGAATCAGAAATCACCCACGTCGAGCATACCCAACTCGCCGCGCGCGATCCTATCCCACAATTTTGGGATCGAGCATTCGAGCCAGTACGCGGCCTCGACGGCGGCATCGCTATCATCCTCGAAAAACGCAAACACCTCATAGTGCACGACAACACCATTTCCGGCGTCGTGTGACGAGATATTCATACGAAGATCGACCCGACGCTCCAGCAGATCGACGCCATTCGCTTCCGCGTGGCGCTTCAACTGACGAATGAACGCAGCACACTCCCCTACGGCGCGCTGACGATAATCGTAATCGCTCGCGCCAACTTGGGCGCATTCCTCGCCGTACGGGGTCGGACCAATTTTCAATCCACTACGCATAGCGAAACCATCACACTTTCTTGCCATTCTTCCGCGACTTCTGCGACTGCGCCGACGACGCAGCACCACGAAGGCGAAGAATGTCACCAAACGAAACATGCAGCGTCGGCTCTCCCGCCTTACGACGCGAATCCTCTAGACGCTTGCGCGCCGCCTTACCAGCGAGCGACCCAGTACGATCGCCATCGCCCCACCCCTCATCACAGTACGAACAACCGAGACATCCTGGCGAACAGAGCACCGATCCGGAGATTGTCGAGCCTGGTACCAAATACCTTTCCTCACGCACACGCCGGACACGATCCGTCGGGATGCGGAAGTATGGACGACGGCTTCACATTCTCGAAACCCGTCTTGATTCCGCCCGACGCGATTCCTCGCAAATCGGAGAGCAGATCGATCTCGCCCGCCTTGTAGTCTCTCTCACGAAAGCGGCCATCGCGATCCGTGTTTGGATACCAGCTTGCTGTCAAGGATTCCACCTGAACACCATTGCGAAGAATCGCAAATTCCTGCGCGCCGTCCTCCGAAAACGCGTCATTGAGCGCGAGCAATTCATCGCGCCCGCCCAAGCCGCCCACGATCACGCGGAACCCGGTACACAGGCACCACGAATGATGAATGAGCTTTTCCGCAAGCTCCTCCAACGTAGCCACGTCCGTAATCCGCCAGCGTCGATTTTTGTTCATCATGCGCGCCTCCTTACCTTGACTCGCCCGCCGATCGCCTTCTTGGCTATCATTCCTTTGGCCGCATCCTCAGCCTTTTCAATGACATCGTGGAACGGAATCCACGCGACGGCGTTCTCGTGCTTCACGTGCTTGAAGCCTGGCGCCTCATGACCGTCACATTCGCCGCCTGGCGAAGATTTCGGTTCAAGCTTCCGGCACTCCAGCGGACGCGCGTCGTGGAACAGAGAACATCCGCTCTCCTTCACCCAAAATACACATGGATTGCCGCCACCAAACAGGCTGCCCCACGCAGGATCACGCATTCCACTGCCGCCCACCGCCGCGGGGCGAATGTAATCTGCCTGACCTAAACGTTCGCCATTGTATTCGGGACCACGCGGATCGCCCTCCCACCAGTCGATCACGTAACGACCGGAAGCTAACGCCTCCGTGAGACGGCCCGTCATTTCCACGCGATTCGGTGCACCCCAATCTTCCGGGCTCGTCGAGCCTGGCATGGATTGACAGCATTTCCCACCACACTCCGCGCACGTTTTAGCATTCACGTACACGGGGCCAGCGACAGCGGCCACCGCAGCCACCGCCACCACCGAATCAACCAAAACGGGAAGCCTTCTTTTCTTACGCGATTGCGCCATTGGAACGACTCCTATAACTCACTAGTCAGCCAAGCGTGGACGCGAATTGCATCCTCGCGAGTCAACGTAAGCCTGAAATAACGAGCCTCGTGCACGTCACCTTCAGCTTCGTCATGACCAGAAATCTGGAAGAAGCTTCGAGCGGTCGGCAACGTGGGATCGATCGTATTTACTGACAGAGCAGGACGACCCAACTGGACAGCTTTTGCACGATGCGTTTTCGAGAATTTGAAAAACACGGTTCACTCCATCACGTAGCATGGTTCAGATACTCGCATTACGGCCGCTTTCCCCTTGTCCCCTGAACAGATTTCATCATGCTTTCCAAGATGAAAGTCGCGGGAACGCAGAGGAAATACATCCTCCCATTGACATCGAAGTGTGCGGCGATCTGTTTATTCGTGCCGCAGTGATCGCACCGATTGAGCTTGCGATCACGAAAACTGCTCGGACTCAGACCGAGACTATGAAGTTCGTGGGTGGTGTACATGGTGTTTGCCCCACAAGGGTCATGATATGTCCTCGGACATGTGATGGCTGCCGCGCAATACGATGGTCGCGGTCCCGCTCATTACGAGCACCACGGCCCAAGCGTGCACGGTCCGCACGATAAGGCAGGCCCAGAGCACTGGTAACACCGGCCAGTCCCGGCGGGACAACAGACGCCTGGTTTTATCTCAGGCGGATAGTACGCACATCCGCCGCACACGTTGAGGACGCACGCATCCTTCGTGTCGGTCACAGAACCTGAGTCTGCGACGCCAGAATCCCCGCCAGAATCGACACCCGAATCGACCCCAGAATCGACGCCAGTGCCGGTATCCGACTCAACACCAAGATCAACACCGAGATCGACACCAGAATCGCGCGACGTTTCGAGGCGCGTATCCGCAGAATCAAGATCCGAATCTGAATCGGATCCGATCCACGAATCGCCACCGAAAGAATCGTCAGCAGAATCGTCGTCACTCCCGATGTCATCGGTGGTCGGCGAGTATCCCACCTGGAAATCCGCGCCACTGCACGCGACGAGCGAGGCACAAGAAACTGTCAGAACCGGAACCAACTTCAACCTCAGCATCCTAACCCTCCTCGTCTTCCTCGATATCGACGAGCCCCATCAGCAGAAGTTCCTCGATTCCGTAGACCGACTTTTCCCCGCACGACTCGCACGCGTCCCGACGAGCGTCCGGCTCCACACCATCGACCTCTTCGCCGCACGCCGTACAGTAACCACCCGAGTTTTCTCGAAGGTCACTGTACTGGTCTTCGCTCATCGAGAATCGTCTCAATTCAGTTTTCATAGCAATCCATCTCCTAAACTGCTCACGCTAAGCGTAGCCAATTTTGGCCGCATCCGCGAGCATGATCTCAGAACCCACAATCGAGCAGATCGTCCCCACCTTACGCTTTCGCAGTTCGTCCACAATGCAAATCAGAACTTCATGCCCCGACGTAGCATCGTACGTAACCGCCATCGTATCGGAATGAACGGCCACGCGCCCATCCGGCAACGCCTGCAACAATGGCCCAGAACATGCGAAACCTAATCCGCTACAATCACAACCCGGATCATTGCAAGATGCGCCACCAGCCCCAACGACGGCCGAAATAAAATCCTCAATGGATCCGATCCAGAGAATCATGGCAACCGCCCTCTGACTCCACCGGGAAGCCCCATACGAGTGTCATCCTGATCGTCAGAAGGCTCGACACCGAGATCCGCGGATTCATCAGAAAATGTGGACGGTATCGAGCATGGATCCGTCGTAAACCATTCGCATCGCTCCGCTATGCCGTAGCGATCAAACGCACCGCACTCGTCAGCACAGGTACCAAAAAAGTACGTCTCCTCGTACGAGCGCGAATAACGAAATTTGAACGCGCATTGAGCCGGCGGCCATCCGGCCCCAAGTCTTCTATACCTCTGCCCTCCGGGCGTAATCCAATACTTTTGCCCAGACTCACAAGGCGCCGAGATCAGGGTGCTGCCCGGACTGCACCTCAGGTTAGCCGGCCATCGATCGACCAACCCAAAACATCCATATACCGGACATCTGTTAGACGGCATCGTGCCCTCGGTAGGCTTCCGGCGGTCGCTTGCACCCAAAACAGAGGCAGCCCACGCGCTCCCACACCCCACTCACGAGTCTTTCGACCACATAGCGATCCGCGGACCACGCCGTCACATCGCCATCGTAATCGGCGATTTTCATCCGCGTGGACCACAGCCGAAGCTTTCCGTTATCGAAACGAAGATTGTCGAATTGGCCGCCACCAATAACCGGCAACGACTCGACACCGTTGGGTCCCAAATCCCAAAGGTCGGCAATCGTAACCGGCTCCTCCAGACGAATCGTCTGATGAATCACGGCACATCCTTCCCAGGGATCACCGCCGAACGGTGGTACGCCCGGATCAGAGCGACTCCCGAATCACGAGCGGCGTCAATTTGACGAACCCGACGACGAGCCGATGACCTCGACACGTAAGAACGGTTAGACCACCGTTTACGAGCCGTAAGGCTTCCCCAGACAACGACGAACCAATCGCGAGTCTTGCTGATCATGAATCACCGCCCGTTCGGTTCTCTAGCCACACCGACAAAATCTTTCCCAAGAAACGCATCATCCAATCCACGCTCTTTCGCGCGACGGATCCAAGACAACGCTGTTTCCTCAGTCATCGACGATTCTTCGTCCAGCAATTCACGCCGCATCATTTCCGCCTCGACCTCCATGACACGACACATGCGAGACGTAACCGCTTCATCGCGCTTCAATGTAGCCAAATCGTCATCCCCCAAAGTCCCCAAGTAAACGGAAAAATGTACGCTATCGACACAGAATTGTGCCTGCGCAACACTAAACGAATCTCCAGGAGATACGGGGCAGCCAAACGATATGGGCGAATCATGATGAAAACAACTTCCCTTCTCAAATGCAAGCGAGCCAAACGAACCAAACGAACCAAACGAACCAAACGAACCAAAGTCACGAACGAAAGTCACTCACTCAGCATGGGATCGCGAAAAACGATTTCAACGCCTTCACGTCCCATACTCACAGAGCGACGCCCGTCCCTACGCTGCCACACCCACCTTGGACAGCACGCCGTCAGTGTACAGCAGCACGGTGGACGCACCAGCCGACTGAGCGTTACGCCGCATTGCGACCTGCTCACGGCGCGTATTGGCCTCCCCGTATTTGGAGATCACCACCTGGCCGCCCACCTGTTTGCCCACATAGATCTCGAACCTTGCCATTGAACACCTCCGAAATTGAACAACACGTCCCGCACATCCACACATTAGTCTCTAGCCAGTCGTAAAACCAGCATTCTTCGCATCCTCGATACGACCCGCGGTCGAATGGTATCGCGAGAAAATGATCTCACCATCGTACCTCACGATGTAGCGATTCCATCCGCCAGCGCCGTAAATGGTATCAGAGAGCGTCTCGCGCTTTAGCGATTCCATGTCGCGAGCATCCTTCGGGTCCATGCACTTTCGTGCCGCAAAGGAGGCGAGATCGGCTGTCATCATGACGTTGATCTTTTGCCACTCTTCCAGAACAGAATCGAATCCGTTCCGCGTATGGCCAAATCGCTCCTGATGAAAAAGCCAGTCGGCCCCCTCCACCTCTGCGATCCGATCCTTCGCCTCTTCCTGGTAAATGTAAACACTCATAACAACCGACCTCCCGCGCGAACTTGTAAAATGCGCCACTGGATACGCTCACCGTCGGCACACCTACGCGTAACGATTTTCATTTCCTCACGTGCACGTCGCCGCGTATCACACGAGAAATGATCTATCCGACGCGCATCGAGCCGCATTCCTGGCACTCGCTCTCGGATTCCACGTTGACGCAGTAGCATGGGCGCATCTGAAGGCCCTCGGGGCGGTGTTCGGCGGCAGTTTTTGCCTCACGCTTCCACCAAGCTTTGACGGCAATTTCTGCCTCACACTTCCACCAAAACCCGGCTTTGATTGCCAAGTCTTCGACGATCTGAGCCTCGCCATCGTTCGCCGCATTCTGAAGCTTGCAAAGCACTTCGTTGGCAGTCATAAATCCCTCCTAGCAAACGACCCCTCGAATCGATGAACGAATCGCTAGCCCACACGCAGGCTAGCACACCGCGCCATCATCGGATCCGATCCGCCTACTTGACAGTTACACCGTCAGGCGAATCCTTGACGGATTCACAATCGGCGCTAACAAGCCTCGTGGTCGAACCCACATAGCCAACTCGACCTTCCCACACCAGGACACGGTGCGAGATCGAGTCCGTCTCGTATTCAACCAACGTTTTGATTGCTTCCGATACAGACTGAGCAATCACCCGATGGACTACAGTGATTTCGTAAAGCATAACCCTCACTCCCTTACGGCGCTCCGCTCTTTAGCAGCACGCCCAACGCCCACGTCAATTTTTCCAGCTTCGTCATCGGTGGGAGCTTAACCGGTGGGAGCTTGCCCCATCGCTCCTCGGATTTCAAATTCGCCAATTCGAGCTTCGCGATTATTTCGCGAGCGACCAGGCGGATCTCCGCTTCCACGTCGTCAATCGTAGCCATTGCCGCGCAAGGAACAACGGCACTTGCGGCGCTCGCCACGTTGGCCGCGTTCGCCGCGTTCGCCGCGTTCGCCGCGTTCGCCGCGTTCGCCGCGTTCGCCGCGTTTACCACACTGGACGCTAACTTTCGTTCACCATCACTGTCGCGCCCGTCGCGCCGCTGAACTGGTCCAAACGATCGATCGGGCAACGTAACGGATCGTCCGCTCGGCGCCAGCACCGTAACCATTAAGACGTTGGCGCCGTCACCGTCGATCTCGATTTCTTCCGTATCGGTGACAAGGTACGGCCCGGCCCCAAGACGCTGCGCGTGTAACGCGCAATCGCCGACCGTGCGCCACGTCCCACGAATTTGCTTTCCACCGCGCCCGATTCTGATTTCGGAGCCGTTCGGATCCGTCGCGAAATGCCGCGCAAATTCGACAGAATCGCCAACGCTCACGACGTGGACAAGCGAATGCGGCCCCCGTACATTCGACGAAACCACAACGCTAGGCATCGGACGTGCCCGAAGTGGCGACACAACCTTTCGCTGCTCGACAAATTCACGCCGCGCGACTTCATCGCAAAACGGACAGACGCTCTCGCGCCCCTGGCGCACGAATACGCCAGTGTCATCACAAATCACGCAATCGGGCACGTCGAGCGCGTCCACCGTCAGCGCAATCGAAGCAGTGTTGTCCATTTTCGTTTACCACCATTCCGAGCAAAATCACCGGCCGCTAA
>Ga0315293_10000242_pt1 | contig 48042 bp, 29 predicted proteins | sample YL17G13_20_MG_FD_203071 | JGI IMG/M metagenome (GOLD analysis project Ga0315293, IMG submission 203071) | Sediment microbial communities from Yellowstone Lake, YNP, Wyoming, USA - YL17G13_20 | ecosystem: Environmental > Aquatic > Freshwater > Lake > Sediment | place: USA: Wyoming | collected... | reverse complement strand
CGCCGTCAGGCTCATGAGCTTTAAATTCTTCGGCGATAACTATATTTTTATTTTCCTCCTTAGCGATTTTTGCAAAATCATTAAAATATGGCCCCAACGGATAACGCCGGAAAAGATAATACCCTTTTCTTTCATTGCGCAATCTTTTTCGCAACACATTTTCTTCAACTTCCCTGCTTCTTGTAAATTGTTTAGCGTAAAATATATCATCTATTTCTGCTTCTGAACCATTTAAATATGCTAACGAACCTCTCATTCCAAAATCACCTAATCCTATACGCTTAATATCATTCTTTTTGAGCCATTTTAATACATCCAGCGCAACATTCCATCGCACCTCGCATCCACCATGCGTCCATAAATGTGCCCGACGGTCAATTAATGACGAAAAATTAACTCGTAAAGAAAAAATGGTTGCTATAATAAACAGGCTAGAAAAAAATATTCTTAAAAAACGAGTTTGGCATAAAGAAATGGCTGCCGCGATTATCATAAGTACAAAAGGCAACGCATAGAAAATATGCAAGGCAGCCATACCTGAACATGTTAAGGGTGATTGTATAAATATGATTAAAGAAATTATAAATGGAAAAAGATAAACTCTATTAATTTTCCGTTTTATCAAAATAGATAAAAACAGGACGTTCAATAAAAAAATTATTATAGCTGCAGCAAATATATATATATTAACTGTGCTTTCAGTAGCGCCGCAATAAACATTACTCTTTAAGATACTACCCAATTCACTAATTCGCTCCTTAAAATTTTGCAGATAATTCAAATTCGATATACCATCAGCGCTGACAACGATATGTTTAGCAAAAAAACGTATAGTTTGGCATTGACTGCGAATATTAAATAATACTAAAGGAAACGGACCAATAAAAAGTGCAAAAAAACATAAAAATTTCTTTAAAAAAGGCAAATTTTTTATTTTGATAAACGCCTCACGATAAAAAAGTAAAGAGAAAATTAACAAAGCAACAGGCAGCCACCAGAATTGACATCTGCATCCTATCCCTAAACCCAAAAGAAAGCACGCAGCAGCCAGCCAGCAAAGCTTATTTTTTCTAATCCATAATACATAGCAAAGAACGGAAGACACTCCAAAAAACATAGAAAGCGTGCTGGTATAAAGGCCGATCCTATTCCCTGCGATAAATGTAGGCGAAAATGCTAACATAATACTTGTTAATATTGCCAAGAGCCGGCTGCGATATAACAAAAAAACCAAAATATAAAAAAACAGCAAAACCAAACCACCAAAGATAACAGGAACAATATGAATGGCAAAAGCGGTATTTCCATATATATATAAGGCGGGTAAAAATAGATAAATCTCTACGGGTCCGTGATAGTCAAACAGTGTCAAGGGAAATGCTTTGTTATAGAAATTTATAAAATCTTTTCCTTCGCAATGAAAATTTTTATAAACACCTAATGCCCTATTGCCTAAACAACCTTCATCCCAATAAATTCCTTGTCCAGAAAGTTGGTCACAAGCAAAGTAAAAATAACCTCCCAAAAGGATGATTAAAAAAATAACATCTACTATTATTAAAAACGACCTCTTTTGATAAAATTTCATCCGATTACCTTTCGCGCCAGTTAATATACTTTATACAGCACGTACATCAATTCATCGTCCGGCGTCCGAAATTCTCTAAAAAGCTCGATATGTTTATTGCATTTTGACACCAATCTTTGAAAATCGGAAAAAAAGTGAATCCAGGAACCTTCCTCTATTCTAAATAAATAATATCCTTCTTTTTCGTTATTAAACCTGGATTTTAAGCTTTCTTCCTGCTCATCTTTAGGAATAGCTTTATATGGCGCGTAAAATACTTCATCTGCGCTAAGTGAAAAATTAGATAGAAACAACATCGTGTCCATTAAACCCGTGTCGCCTAAACCGACACTCTTTATTCCTCTTGTATCTAAAAAATTTAGCACGTCGGACATGACATTCCATTTTAATTCTGTTCCAGAATGAATGTTTCGGTAAGCTTTATCAATAGCTAACAACTTATAATTATGCAATATAAATAATACTATCATTATCAACGCTGCGCTTCCGACTGCAAATTGTAATAATCCTCTAGGCGAGCAAAAGGCCATCTTTACCGGCTTTCTGTCATTTTTAATAATTTCTAACAATATATAAATCGGCATGGAATAAATCATACACATAAACGGCAATAGAACTATAATGTGATGGGTATCAAATAATGAAGGCGTAAAAGGAGCTTGTATAAACACAAATATAAAAATAAAAAACGGCAATAATTGGTTACTACTTGCTATTTGTTGATTTTTCACATATCTATAAAAAGCCCCAAGAACTATAAAAATTACTCCTGCGATAAAGAGATATATACCTATGTAATTTGGATGCGCAGCAGCGCTGCGTAGTCCAGTACTATTCATGAGTGACACAACCTCTCTTAACCGCTCTAAAAAGTTAGCCGGGTAATTTAAATTAGACAATCCTGTGCCGGATATAAGCGCATATTTACTAAAAAATCGCAGTGTTAAAAAATTACCGGAGAAATTGCCTAATATTAACGAAAACGCCCCAATAGTTATGCCAGCTAAGCATGTAATAATATTCTTTGGTATAAAAAATTTATGCCTTAAAGATTTTATCAAAAAAACGTAGATAAATATGGCATTAATAACCCATAAAAATTGAATTCTGCCGGCTAATCCTGCTCCCATAAACATGCCCATCAGAAATAACCATAATTTTCCTTTTTTTTCTTGCCAAAGACACAATAAAAATATGCTAGCTAGCGCAAAGAAAATAGCAGAGATTCCCATAAATAAGCCTAGGCGCCCGGCTATTATAAAAGGCGGATAAGTAACTAACATCAAAGATATAAGCGCGCTATATATTCGGTTATGATAGATTCGTAAACAAAGAAGATATAATAAAACGGAAGCTAAAAAACCATATATAAAACTAGGGACGTTAAGCGCTATTGGTTTATTGCCAAAGAGATATACCCAAGGCAATGTAGCGTATATATCAGTAGCAGCTGTATAATTATTCAGCATTAGCGGGATTTTTTTTCCAAAAATATCCACGCTTACCGAACAATAGCAGTCAGGTAGATTATTTTTTACCGATAAAGCAGCATTTCCAAATAACGCCACGTCGCAATATACGCCTTGCTTGTCCAGATCCCGAAAAAACCAATATGTATAAATTGAGCAAAAAATTGTGATTAATAATATATCTGTAATAATATTTTTTTTAAAAACTGGTTTTTGATATATCATTCTTTAGACTTTGACCTTACCTCGTTTATTGTACCACTAGGAATTCAAGGTGCCTAGCCTCGCGCTTTTCTTGAATCGTTTTGTTCTGGTAACGGTAAATATTGCACTTCCCCTATTTAGTGGACATGTTGTTAAGATAGTAACGCCTGTTTCTCGTACTCAAAAGGGCTCTTGTAACCCAGTGTTGAGTGCGTTCGTTTGCGATTATAATAAATTTCAATATATTCAAAGATAGCTTGCTTAGCTTCCTCTCAGATTAAAGCAAAAACCAACTACCGTTTAAATATTTAACATATATATTTTAATTCTTATTTATCTACATTTTCGTATCCGTAGATATGGTAATAACATAGCAAATACAAGTAACTTAATCCGTCTTTCAACCCTTTAAGCATATAAATTATTAATCTTATAAAATATCCGAGTTTCTGTCTTAAGATCATTCTGATAAGACGTCTACCGAAAGTCAACAGATACGCTTTTCTCTGATACCGCTCAATTACCGTTGGAGTAAGATCTTTTGTATAAACAACTGCATCAAAAGTAATATTATCCGCTTTTCTCCAACGCGACATAACAATCCTTCCCCCGTGCTTAAGAAGCAGCTTCTCGCCTTCTTTTGTAAAAGGCTTATAAATAAAAAACGCTGACCTTGCGGCATCTAATTCAGAGGCAAAGCGTATTGTTTTCTCTATGGTTCCGGGGGTCTCAGCGGGCCCCCCTAAAATATAATAAGCGGTAAAAATTATGCCATTCTCTTCCGCTAACTTGAACATCTTTTTTATAAGTTCATCCGTAATATCTTTTTTATAAATTTTCTGGCGGATATAATGATCCCCTGCTTCTATGCCAACACGCAAGATGGCACAACCTGATTGAGCCAAATCTTTTATCTTCTGTTCATTAAGATGGTCTAACCGTGAAAAAACACTGAAACGAAATTCTTTATGGATTCCTAATCTGCGATATTCTCTGCAAAATGCTGAAACCCAATCATCATTCATTGTAAAAACAGGATCAAAAAGCTGAGCTAACCGCAGATTGCGATTTCTGTATTTATGCCACTGATACGCTATCTCCTGCGCATAGCTAACAGGATCCCTCAGGCGAAAGTATCTTCCTGGCACCGCCTCCTTTATCCCCTGGGCATCACAATAGCTGCAGCTATAAGGACACCCCCTGCTTCCTATCATATAAAGCATGCCCAAGTAATAGAAATATTTATCTAGATCCTCCCATAAATCCCAATTAAGCGTAGGAAGATCATCGAGATTCTCCCGAAAACTTCCGCCTAAATTTCTGATAATTTTGCCTTTTTCTTTTGCCCAGATACCTCTTGCCCCCTCCATGGTCTCATTATCTTCCTTGCGGTCTAAAAATTCCACTAACGGCGCTTCTCCGTCTCCTATACAAACCGCATCACATGCGGGCATAGAAATTGTCTCATCCGGATAAATAGAAGCGTGATGCCCCCCTAAAATAATAGGCAGATTATATTCAGACGCTACCTCCTGCATAATAGTGTTTACATATTGCATATTCATCGTGTTGCATGAAATAGCAATGGTGTCGGGATGATCCTTCTTTATGCTTTTTTTAAGCGCCGATTTCCAGTGCCTACGCCGAAATGTAAGATCGATTATGCTTGCCTTGTGACGGCTGCGTTCATTTACATATGTTGCCAAGGTAGTTATGGCAATGTCCAAAGCACTAAAATCTCCTCCTAATAAAGGATTGATAAAACTTATGCGCATATATTAAATAGTCCTTCTTATTTTAATCAAAAGTTTCTTAATCCCCCTGGCCGAAAACAGATGTTTTATAATATATATCAGCTGAAACGGGTATAGATAAAATAATACGAACGCTTTTAATTGAAAGAACTTAACTCGCTTGTGGCTTAATCCGCCTTTGATTGAGTACCTAGAATAATAATTCAGGTGCTCATAAATTCTATACATCGCATCACTGCCATTAGATTCTCTATCATTTAAATATGTTCCTGCCAACGGCGTAACAAGAGAAAATGAGGCTTCATCCAATCCAAGCGTATTGGAAAAAGCAATGGTATTATTTATTTCTTTGACGGTTTCGGTAGGAGCCCCTAACATAAAAAAACCCATATTATAAATCCCGATCTTCTTCGACAGAAAGAGAATTTCTTTTGCCGTATCAATCCTTATATTTTTATTGTATATGTCATCAAGTATCCTTTGGGACGCCGACTCGATCCCAAAATGTATCTTTCTTAAGCCCGACTGATACATCATGGTTAATATATTTTTATTCACGGTGTCGATGCGGCTATTGCAACCCCACAATATAGATATCCTCTCATCCTCTAGGCTCTCGCAAAACTCCTTTAGCCAAGAGTGGTCTACAGTGAAAGTATCGTCGTGAAAAAATATCCTGTTAATACTGTATCTTTCTTGCAAAGTCTTTATTTCTTCAATGACGTTACCCGGTGACCGTGAGCGCAATCTTCCCCCAAACATCTTTTTGAGTGCCGGCTGACAGTAAGAACAAGAATAGGAACACCCCCTTGAGGCTATCATTGTAGTCCCGCCTTTTTGAATATCCAACACGTCTAAATAATTCCAATAGTATAAATATTTGTCCATAGGCAAAAGCTCTCTCGACGGAAAAGGTATGTCATCTAAGTTAACAAAATCGTGGTTTGGGGAATTTTTTACAACTTCTTTACCCTTTTTCCACCATATGCCAGCTATATGCGATAAATCCTTTTCCCCAAAATTTTTGATGAGTTTTGCAAATATCAATTCTCCTTCGCCCTGCACTATTATATCCGCATGTTCTATAAAAGCCTCCGGCAAAATAGTAGCTTGTGGCCCTCCTAAAATTGTAAATATGCTATTTGCCTTCGCCCAATCGGCTATGGCTACCGCATCTTTAGCCATTACTACATCTATATATATACCCAGAATATCTGGTTTATATTCTCTAAGTTTCTCAAGCACAAAGTTAAAAGAACGCGCAAATGTTGTATCAATTATATAAACATCACTTTCCGTATTTTTTTTTAAATATGACGCCAAATACCCCACACCCATTGGGGGGTCGCCTGAGATGTATTGAAATCTTGGGAACACCAAACAGACTTTAACCTTTGCCATATTTGTCAACGATATGTTTAGCGGTTTCAAGCCCGCTATAAAAAGCTGCATCCATGGTCCTGGGCCTAGGGTACTGTCTGTATACCCCTGCCAAAAATAATTTATCTGTAAGCTCAATAGGAGGATTATTATAGTCCCGATTAAAAACAGGCTGACTAAATTTAATCTTAAATACCCTATGCCAAGTGATGGAAAAATCAGGGAATAACTTCTTGATATCCGCGAGATAGATATCCTTTATCCTCTCATCGTCGTATTGAAAAATTCCCTTCTCCCAATCTATATAGGTGTAAAAATAGTAAATATACTCCTCGCTATTTATTTCCAAAGCAAGTTCCGTAATGTTAAAAAAACCACCAAAAATTAGATGTGGCTTTAATACCACAGACCAATAATAAGAAGATGTTTTCTTTCTTGAACCACAGACAAAGATTATAACAGATTGGTAACTTATATTCTGCACTAACAACGTGTGTTTGTCAGGCAAGTCTACTATTTCATTAAATATCGGCGGGGGAACGGTGCTTATAATAATATCTGCGGACAAGCAATCCCTTATGCCATTCTCGCCTATACCTTCTATAACGCAATCCGAAGTTATTCTTGTAACTTCGAAATTATTAACTATCCTTACTCCTCTTTCTCCTATACCCCTCTCCCCCAACTTTTCCAATAATCCCTGCCAGCCCGGCTTAAGATAGCCGTATCGGTTAATATTTCTACAGCTTTGATGCAATCTCTTGCCTAACCATGCCGCACTTATGCTTGAAAGGGGCATGTTAAATTTTATATCCATCAGATTTTGAAACAATATTTCTTTGGTATTTTCCCCAACCATTCTAGTAAGCCACTCATCGCAGTCAATGCCTTTAAGATCATCCCAATTTTTCTTTAGCCAAACATAAAAGCCAAAATTAAGAAGTTTTATTTTGCTTCTTAAATCAATGGGATTAAACCTAAGTATATGTTGCGGCAGACTCAGGAGGTACGATCTATTCTCATACCAGAAAACCTGATTTGACTTTATCCACCGTAATTGATTCAAAAACCCCAACTTATTAATATAGGCTCGAGTAACCTTATCCGGCGCAAGAACATGGCGGTAGGTTATAGGAAGCCATCTGCCGTTTATAGAAAATGACCTGGCTAACCCGCCTAAAACTGCCTCTTTTTCTAAAACAATTACTTTGTATCCGGATTCCGCAAGATATCTCGCGCAGGAAAGGCCAGAAATACCCCCGCCAATAATAATCGCTTTTTTCAAGCTTTCCTTTCTTTACTTCGGTTAAAAAATGAATCCCATTCAAGAAGTAATTTTAGCAAAATTACCCCAAAGAAGGCTTTTAAAACTTCCTTTTTGTTCATTTTCGACTTTCCGTTCTCTCTATCGTAAAAGATGATAGGGATTTCTTTAATCTTGTATCCTTTTCTAAATGCTCTGTAGAGCATCTCCATCTGAAAAACATACCCTTTCGAAATTATATTATGCGGCCCTATATCGCTTATTACGGTGGATCTAAAACATTTATATCCACCCATACAATCAGTAAATGGCATACCGGTAATGAATTTTACGAATTTATTAGCAAAAAAACTCAATACTAATCTAAGAAAACTCCAATTAACTATACTAATACCGTTCATATAACGAGAGGCAACTACAAGGTCCGATACTTGTATCTCTCTATAAAAATCAATCAGATAACGAGGATCATGGGAAAAGTCGGCATCCATTTCACAGATATATTCAAATTTATTCTCTAGTGCGAATTTGAAACCCTTTATATATGCTGAACCAAGCCCGAGCTTTCTCTCTCGGTGGATGACCGTTATATTTTTGTACTCTCGGGATAATTCATCGGCTATCTTACCGGTTCCGTCCGGAGAGTTATCATCTATAATCAAAATGGCAACACCGATATCCAGAGATTTAACCGCTTCTACCATTTTAGCAATATTGCCACACTCATTGTAGGTGGGCAATATTATCAATATCTTTTTGAAATGTTCACCTGTTACCAATTTCCGCCCATTCCTTTCTTAGAGCAAAGAACAATATTACGCGTTACTTTTTATTTTTTGGGTCTATAACAGTATACACAGAATAAACGGGACTGCCATCTCTTTCATAAAATCTTCTAATTTCATGTTCATCTAAATCTAAACGTTCAGCATTTATCAGAAAATTCCCTAGATTACTAAACTTATCAGTACAATCCATGGGTTCTTTTGAATAAAATATAAAAACATTTTTTTCTCTAATAAATGTCCCCCAATCCTTAACACTGTCGCATCCTTTTTCTTGAATCAAACCTCCTGAAACAAGCTTAATACTATTGCGTGGGCCATAATGACTAAGAACTACACTTGAAATCTTGTTATTTACAAGATACTCGGTCAGATCATAAATAGCCGCAGAATAATATTGCTTGCCACCTGACTCCTCCATATGATTAAAATATCCTTTCAGGGCATTTAACTCGTTAACCATAAATAAAATAAAGAAGAGAACAATAGCTAATACAATAAGCTTTAACCGCTTGAAATGTTGGAGGGAAGTCACTATCGCCATAGAGACTATTATTTGAATAAAAGGGTAGAAAAAATAGAGATGAAACACGGGTAAGTAAGAAACAGAAATAGGAGTTAAGATAAACATTCCGACAAATAAAAGCAAAAGAAACAGTATGCGCTTCCTTAAAGGATGATTTTTTTTAATAGCTACAAAAGCCGACAGATATACAATACTAGTCAAAAATAACCAAGGGTACAGATTATTGATAAACTTATTGCTAGTATCTTGAAATGCGAAGCCAAAATAATAACCACTAGTTAAAATATTTCGAAAATTATTACCTATGACCTCGAATAAATTACGGAAATAGAGCAGATTATTGAGATTTTGGCCACTAATGGGATTTTTAAGACATTCCCAGATAGTCCTAAACGTTGAAAAATCTGTTGTACACTCATTATAGAGAATAATAGAACTCCCTAATAAGAAAAACACAATGCCTAAAATTGAATAGCCTAGGAATTTACGGGTACTGCTAATTTCGAATCTCTGCCTGATTTTATTTCTAAATACTACAGCGGTAAGAAAAACTCCGAATACGAACCAAAAAAACTGAATTCTGGTCCACATACCTAAACCAAGCATGAACATGGCAAGATAGAAATACTTATTTCTTTTGGACAGATACCATTTCAATAAACACGATAAAATCCCTAAAGCTAAAGCGTTCATAATGGTGGCGTAATGCATCCCTGATTTCGTGCCTATAATGAATCCGGGGTGGATTATCAGCAAAAATACACTAAACAAGGCGTATTTTTTATTAAGAAACCGTGCAATAAAAAAATAGGTTAGAAATATGGTTACGATACCAAAAAATATAGCCGTCATCCTCATTGATTCAACGCCTATCGGAAATATAGAAAATATGGAAATTAATACATATACGTCCAATGCTCCATGATAACCTCTCATCAGGGGCAACTGATGGTTTAACATTGCCCTTATAAAAGACTGGCCCGATAGACTTTGCTTAATACTCATGGCTTCGCACGCTACACCTGCTTCATCTGTTTCTGGCCCCGGGAATTTAATAGAACCGATTTCGTAAATCAAGAAAACCGTCGCTAAGAAAATTAGAAGCAAGATATCCTTGCTAAAAATTTTCATTACTTTAGCTCTTCCGCTGTTTTTAAACATTACTTTATATCTCTCTTTTTTTATCCTTTTCCTTTTAGCCTTTAATAATCTAAAAGCTACTTTTCATGTTATCTCTGTGTTTATGCCACTAATACGCTATCTCCTGCGCATAACTAATAAGAAGATCGTCGAGATTCTCCCGAAAACTTCCGCCTAAATTTCTGATAATTTTGCCTTTTTCTTTTGCCCAGACACCTCGTTACTTTTTATTTTTTGGGTCTATAACAGTATACACAGAATAAATGGGACTGCCATCTCTTTCATAAAATCTTCTAACCTCAACTGGTACCAAATTCAGCTGCTTAACATTCGCTATAAAATTTCCTACATTACCGAATCCTGTCTCTTTTGCATAAAATATAAAAAAGCTGTTTTTATCCCGCAGCAATGACTCCCGTCCTCCAATAATTTTCCCCTTTTCATTTGCCAGATCTCTAGGCCGGACCAATCCGCCTGAAGTTATGTCAATAACGCATTGTATCCCCCAATCACATGCAGATATATCTATTGGTCTCTCTTTCAAAAGATACTCTGTCAAATTATAAATGGCTGGCGAATAGAATAACCTGCCTCCTGTTTCTTTCAAAAGATAAAAATATCCACTTACTCCATTTATCTCGTTAAAAATAAACAAGGTAAAAAAGATTAAAAATATTGCCATAGCAATCTTTAGCTTCTTAAAATATTGGATAAAAGTAAGCGCTGCAAAAGAGATTATTAACTGGATATACGGATAGAAGAAATAAAGATGGAACAAAGGGAATCCAGAAGGCGAAAAGGGAGTCAACGCAAACATCCCAACGAACAATACCAAAAGAAATAATATTTTTTTTCTAAAAAGAACCTCTTTCTTTAGTTTTGCGATAGTAAATAAATATGCCATACTTATCAAAAGTACCCAGGGGTAAAGATTATTCGCAAACTTATGCCCGTATCGAAACATGTATCCGAAATAATGAGCGCTAGTTAAAATTTCGCAAAAATTACCTATAACTCTTAATAAATTAGGAAAATATTGTAAATTGCTCATCTCCCCCCCGATGGGCATTTTAATGCAGTCCCAGAAATACCTAAGCGTCGAAAGGTTCGTTTTATATTCATGATAGATAATAATAGAGCATCCCAATAAAAAGAATGTGGCGCATAAAAAAATATACTTAAAAAACTTATTTGCCTTATTAATTTTAAGTCTTTGTTTAATATCATTTCGGAAAATTATTGCGGTAAAAACGACCCCAAAGATAAACCAGAAAAACTGAAGCCTGGTCCACATCCCAAAACCAAGTAAAAACATTGCAAGATACAGAGGGATGTCTCTTTTATCACGATACCAACTCAAAAGCAATAATAACACCCCTAGAGATACAACATTCAAAACAGTGCCATAATGCACCCCTATCTTCGTCCCCATAATAAATCCAGGGTTAATAAGCAATAAAAATACCGTTAGGAGTGCGAATCTTTTATTTAAGAACTTTCTTGTAAAGAGATAGGTTAAAAGTATCGTAAGTACGCCAAAAAATATCCCTACATATCTCATCGACTCTACGCCCACCGGAAATATAGAAAACATAAATAAAAGAATATAGACATCTAAGCTGCCGTGGTATAACCTCATTAAAGGCAGGTTACCGCTTAAAAATTCTTTTATAAAAACTTTTCCCGTTAACGCCTGCTTAACATCTAAAGTCTCGTATGCTACGCCCGCCTCATCAACATACACCCCTGGGAATCTCAGAAAACAGATTTCTCCGATCAAGAAAATGGTAATCATAAAAATTAGAAGCAAGATATCTTTGCTAAAAATTTTCATTATTTTAGCTCTACCGCTGTTTTTAAACATTACAGTGTAGAGTGGAGCAGTGGTGCGTTGAGAATTATTTTCTTCACTCACGTTCCCACCACCCCCTCATCAAACCGTGCGTGAGGTTTTCGCCCACAAGACACGATAGTCATTGTATACCCCTAACTTTTGATAAAGGAAAGTATCCGGATATTGTTTATACCCGTAACCTACCTCTCCTCTGTGCCTACGCATAAACTTTCTTATTCTTTGCGCAGTGTAAAACCTGATTTTACCGAATTTTCTTGAGGAATTGGCAATCCTAAAATAACTTACCCAACCTCTTACTCTTAATACAGGAGTAAGCTCTTTGACTAATTGCTCTACCTTTATAGGACAACGATAATCTACTATCTGCCTTATCCTTCTTCTTACAGCATTTTCAGCTTTATGAGAAGGATAAAAGTAGGTTGTTCGTTTATCCTTACGCCTGTTTAAGGCTTTGATAAAGGTAAAACCTAAAAAGTCAAATGTCTCACATTCAGCATTAACTATGCGGGTTTTGCTTTGTTTAAGCCGCAATTTTAGTCGGGTAACTATTTCCTCAAGTTTTGCCATTGTCTCTTGCGAGTGATGCTTGGTCATAATCACCAAGTCATCAGCGTAACGGATAAGGCGGGCAGAATTACCTAACGGCTTCCAGCCTCTGCGGAGTTTTCAAAGACTCAGATGTCAGCCCTGCATAGCCTTGTCTACGGCATGTTCTTTGACTATAAACGATTGTCTCTATTCGCCATCTCCCGAAAAATTAATATCCATTATCAAAAACTCCAGTATTTCTTCTCTGAATCATCCTGGGATATTAATAAACTCAATGACGTCCGCCTTGGTATCCTTCAAAATCAATCAACAACACGCGACCCAACGGTGTCTTCGCCCTTGATGATACTGCCTGCCCTAAGCCTTATGCCCAAAAAACCGAAGGCGCTCAATTTTAATACTGTGGTTCTTTGGGCCGTCAGGAAAATTGCAATATTGCCGTCGCTTCATGCTTTGTCTCCAACACCAAACACTTCCCTATCAATTTTAAATCCTATATCCCTGTACAAGGCCAGCCGCCGGAGAATTTTAAAAGTAAACCTGATCTGGCCAAAGAACTCATCACCGAAGCTGTCGCTAAAAATATCCCCTTCTCCTCTATTGTCTTTGACGCTTGGTACACTTCCTCCGAGATGATTGAGTTTATCGCCTCAAAAAACTTAACGCTCGTCGCTGAAACCAAGCTCTGGCTTGAATTAACCGCTCCATCCTTTTTACCCATCCCAAAACTAAACAACAATCGCATATGCAGGCTTAAGGAAATTATTCCCTTGATCAAACAATTCTATGCCCACCGCCTCAAACATGTTGAAATCTTTCAACAAAACGGTAAAGTTAAACACCTCTTCACTTATACCATCAAATCCAAACTCAAGGATTGTTCTACCCCTTTACAAATCTTCTTTATATTCGACAAATGGTCTGATACTGATGATAAAGATGTTCATATCCTAATTACCAATAACCCCGCAATGTCCGTTAAAACTGCCATTGATACTTATCTCCTGCGCTGGGGTATTGAAGAATCTTTCCGCGAACTTAAAGACAACTTCTGTTTTGATCAGTATCAAGTCCACGACCAAGAACAGATCCAACGTTATTGGATTATTTCCTTCTTAGTCTGGTCCTTAACTTACTGGAATAAACAGAACGCCTGTCTCTCCAAAATACTCCAAGACTCTCCTGCTTCCATCGGACAATGCAAAGAGGCTATTGCCGCTCTCATCATCATTGACTCTACCTGCCCCTTATCAAAGAACAAAAATATTGCTGAATCCTTTAAAATCAAATCACAAAGGTTTATTCAACGCCTCGAAAATTAACAAACTCCTGGCCAATATTACATAAATTACAATTATTATAAAAATCGCGGTATTAAATAAAATATTTTTCGTTATTTTCATATAAACAGGGCTTTGTTGATACGTCATTCTTTTCCTTCCAAACCCTTCAGAATGCCTGTGGAATAAAAATAAGCTATGCTTGACAGCCAATGCAGTTTTATCGATATCTTTTTAATAATCCTAGATTTTCTCATGATATCTGAAATAATATTGAATAACCTTAAGCCGAACGGGAACAGTATGAAAGGAGCATAAATAAAATCTACCTTGAACAGGTCTATCCTGCGGTCTCTATATTTATTCCTGAATATCACGATACTCTTGCCCACCCTCACCATTCTCTCGTAGAATGACTCCGGGACATAGTAATGAGAATGATAAATCTTCGCGTCTTTATTATAGGCTATCTTGAGGCCTTTTTTTTCAAGCGCCAACCCGATTTCTATATCCTCAAAAGCAGCTAGCTTAAATTTGGTATCAAATTTCACACATTCAAACCACTTTTTGCCTAAAGAGATATTGATCGCGTAAAAATGATTAAATTTCGCGTCAAAAATATTTCTTATGCTATGGTAATGAAACTGCGGGCCTTTTGGGGCTAAAAAACGCATAAAATCGCTGGGGTTGACTGCCTCATCCCACAGGACCACCCCCAATACAGCTCCATTTGGGTTATTTCGATGATAGGCGTGATGCTGGCGTATCATATCCTTATTAAATATGCTGTCATCCCCGCAAAATAATATAATGTCACCCCTGGCTTTTTCCACGCCTGAATTCCTGGCGCTTGCAGGGCCACTATTATCCTGGTAATAATACCTTAGATTAATTTTTGTATTTTTTTTGAAATCTTCGACTTGTCTCGCGGTGTTGTCCTTACTGCCATCATCTACTACAATGACCTCGAAATCAACCCCTGGAAGGTTCTGTTGTTCTATGGACGAAAGAGTCCTTATTAAAGTATCCGCTCTGTTGCATGTAGGGATTATTACGCTAATCATTTTTTAAATAATAAAATAAGATTTTAAGGGCGGTTTTCCAGTCCTTTGCTATTGATGCATTCAAAAAACAAATATGAGTACAACCGCATATATCTGCGTTAACTTCTTGCATCTCCCTTGAAAAGCCTTCGCTAGCCATGATATTTTTGATATCATAATCATTATCTCTCAAATTAGCAATGGGTTTTCTGAGTTCGCATAAAGATACGTCGCCGTTCGGGTAAATAACTAAGATAGATCTTCCGGCAGCGCAAATCATCGGCCATTTTCCGCCTGCTAAAAATTCTTCTTTTATCCTATACAGGTATTTTATAGAGCCTATTACCACTATCTTTTCAAAAATATTCCTGATCTGCCGTTTTCTGTTTTCAGCTGCAATCTTATGCAGGTCTTTTATCTCAGCCAGATCCGCGAATCTCAAAGTTTTATCTCTCCTGTCGCCTCTCATTATCTCAAACGCATGATAGTCTAAGTTAAATTGCGATAGGTATCCGGCAAGTTCTTTTAAGCTATCTATATTGTCTTTATTGATCACGGAATTTACGACAATCTGGATATTTCTGTATCTCTTCTTTATGTTTTCCAGCTCTTTGATGGTATCTATTGCCTGATAAAAACTGCCTTGCACTCCCCTGATTGCGTCATGGCATTTCTCCATTCCGTCCAACGAAGGATTTATCGATATGACAGTCTTGGGAAATTTGGTCGCCAATCTTTCCGCAGCAGCTCCTATTTCTTTCGGAAGATATCCATTCGTAGGTATAGACAATGTGTCTACCTTATTATTTTCTATGAAAATCCCGCAAATCTCAGTCAGATCTTTTCGTAAAAACGGCTCTCCTCCTGACAATAAGAGGACAGATATAACTCCCAGCTTTTCTGATATTTTTTTGAATTCTTCCAGAGATAGGTCATTCTCCTTATTTAAATTCTCATGAAAAAAGCATGTCCTGCAGCAAGAATTGCATTTTGAAGTCACGTAAAGTATGAGATAGTTTAACTTGTCTTTTTTAAACAGGCTCTTTTTAACATATTTAAAATATTTACAGCTCTCTAAAACCATTTCTCGCAAACCTCCAAGCTGAATCCATACCTCTATCCAAAACTACGCAGTCCTTTCCACTAAATTATGCGATTCATAAGGACAAAATTCCGCGGGGCATATCATAGGATCTTTCAATAAATTAAACTCATCTTTCTGTATCCACCCCAAAAAATGGCTGCTTTGACTGCAAGGAAAAACCTTTCCCGTAGGCTTGATAATAGCGTAACGACAGCCTGCAAAACAAGGCTTGCCCTTAGGCGATTTATTCTGCGCTAAATATTCAAACTCATCTTTATGCATATCCGTCATAGATTTTATCTTGTCTTTCTCTTCCTGGGTACTGGTAACCTTGATTTTGCCTTCATCATCGCCTCTTCGCAAAGGGACAATAGAAAAATTTAAGCCGCTTTCGTTGACCCTGTTTTTGTAATAATTCACCTTATCCATCTGCATCTGGTAAGCGACAAAAAAAACCATTTTGTTTCTTATCCAATCTTTTAATCTTACTGCCTTTTCCAAAAAGATATCAAAATCTGCGAACAGGCTGTGAAATGTGGGCGTAAACTGGACTCTTTCCGGATTGATATTCCTATTGAGTATTTCTGCTGTATCCCAAGAAAAATTTGTGCATATAGTAACAGTGTGCATGTCAGGTATCCGCTGGACTATATCAAAAAATCCCTGATAAGTAGTAGGTTCCGCGCCTGATATATACATATTGCAAGAACCGTATTTCGCATATATCCTCTTCCATATGTTTTCCCATTCCTCAACACCTAGCTTGAGATCATCTTTGGACTCGTCATTCCACCTGCCGCAATAAGGACAGCGGTAATTGCAGGTATAACAAATTTCCCAGGAAAATTCTATAGGATTTATTTTTGACATTCTAACCCTGCCTATTGCCCTTCGCGCGATATCCGATAACTGTCATATTCCCGCAAGAGATCGTCTTTATGCTGCTTGATTCTGGAAGCGCCTGGACTTAACGGTATATTCAGCGACTCTGCCAATTCACAAAATACCTGATGCCGCCGCAATCTTTCCGGATATGTATTTTTGCCGTCGCTAGTATGCCAAAAAAGTGGGCTGTACCTATTAATTACGCCGAATTCCTCGGGATGTTCAAAAAGATATGTACCCTGGTCTACACAGCAAAATGATTCGCTTGGGTGGACCTGGGAAAAATAGTCTTTATTCCGTTTAAGAAAATCCAGGGTTTCGCGGAAATCTTCCTCTGTCTCCCCTGGAAACCCAAACATAAAATTTACTCTTGCCCCGATACCCACAGCGCATGTATCGCGTATGACCTGCTCAAGGATATCTCCCTCATAAGGCGATTTCTTCATCAATTTCCGCACTCTGGGAGAACCGCTCTCCGCGCCGTATTCCAGCTCCACACAGCCCGCGTCTTTCATCTTTTTTAAAAAATCCATAGTCATTCCATCGCGCAGGACAGCTGCGCCGCGCCAGCTGACCTTTTCCCAATTAGGGTTATCCTGTTTTCTTTTAGACTTCGCGTCGATGATCAAATCGCATAATACGGATAAATTGCGCATGTCGGCATTCACGACATGGTCATTGAAACTAAAAAAGTAAACATCTTTATATTTACTCATCTGGTATTCTATTTCCTTGAATACCCTTTTTCCGCTCATGGCGCGATATCTCATCCAAAATAATTTCGTACTGCAAAAAACACATGTATAAGGGCATCCGCGGCTCAAGAAAACCGGCAGCTGCGAAGGATTGTCGTATATAGAAAGCGTAAAATCACTGAAATCCGCGAAAGGCAGATCGTCCAGATTCATGATCGGTTCGCGGAACCCGCAATTTACCAGATTGCCATTGTCTTTAAAAATAATGCCTGTGCAAAAATCTATTTTTTTCGTTGCCTCAAACTTATCGATAATTTCTATCAAGACATCTTCGCCTTCTCCTGTTACTACTATATCTACGCATTCATATCCAGCGAGCGTTTCCGCGTTTGTCTTCGGATAACAGAATTGCCCTCCGAAAACAATAATCTTAGAGCTATCTTTCCTCTTGATCCTTCTCGCAAGCTCCAGTGAGATAAGATATGTGCTGCTGTATACGGAAAAACCTATAATCTGCGCATCGCTCGCAAGAATATTTTCTACGAATAAATCTATCGTGGCATTTTTCTCTCCAATAAAGTCCGCTGTAAAAGCCGCTTTTGTCCACTGCCTGTCATCTTCAGTTTTCCAGATATCGCGATTACCTTGAATGCCGCGCTGTACCCGTATATTTAAATCAAATACACGCACATCATGATTATGCCTTCTCAGATTCGCGGCAAGCAAGGCAATGCCCAGGTGAGGCGTCTCTGTACCCCAGTTCGGACACAATACTAAGCTGACTTTCATATTAATTATCCTTTTTATACGCCAAATGCTTATTTGCGGCCCATAGAGGCATCCAGCTGTTTTCTTTGCCTACAAGCATTGCCTTGAAACAAGGGCAGTTCCATTTTTCGTCTATGTCACACGGCATCGCGCTATCAAATATCTTAAAATCTTTTTCGAAAATATTGCCTATCTTCTTAGTAAAAGGAGAGCAGCATCTCTTCACGTCCCCGTTGGGCAGTATTACGGCATATGTCTGGCCCATGCGGCACATTTTATCTTTACGCTTTTCTTCATTCATCCTGAAATTAAGCCACTCCTTGTTTGTGTCATCTTTTACGCAAGGATCATTGGCAATTTTGCGCAATACACTGCGCTCATTTTCATTATAATCATTTGGAAAATTCCTTCCCTCATAATTACCCATAAAAGGGGATATATTAAAAGAGATGGACAGATTATATGGGATATCGTCATGAGCAAGTATCTCTTTATATCTCTCCATGTCTTTTAAAAAAGGTGGATAGCCTACGCAGCAGACAGAACAGCCATATCCATTTTTCAGCAATACGCGCAATTTTACCATCAAATCTTCTATTGTAATAAATTCTGGGTGAAAACTTACATTAAGACATACGTTCTGATGAGGAACCTTTTCCATAAACTTATAAATATCAAAACTTAGATTGGTATTGATATTTACGACGTGCTTTTCTGTTAGAAAAGACACAAGCTGCATAAAACCAGGATAAATGGATGGCTCGCCGCCCGTAAGCCTTATGGCGCAGCTATCATAAAGCTCAAAAATCCTATCCCATATATCTTTAAGCACCTTTAGTTCAACAATTTTATGTTTTGTCTGTTCAGGGTTACAATTCACTCTTCCGCGGATTATATTGCAATAAGCGCACGTGTAATTGCATGAGTAAAGCATATCCCAGGTCCAGAAAACACGGTAAGGCGGGTAAGTAAGCGGATATCTTGGAATCTGAGCTGTAATTTCAGAAACGCGTTCTTCTGTTTCGCTTACAGATATAGCGTTATCTATCGTATTTACTTGAAATCTGCGGGATACTATGTTCTCCGGCAGCATAAAATTGTCATCGAAAAAGTTTCCTACAGCCTGTTCCTCGCCTGAATCATTGCGGCAAACCGCTGCGCCGTCAGGCTGAATAGTAATGTCGCAATCCTTGGCATACAGATAATCCTTGGATAGGCTGCTTGGCATTAATCGCGATAAAGGACTTTGGTATTCTGCGCCATCATAACTCAGAATAGCTTTCTCTTCTGCCGTATAACCATCGGGATAATTAATTCCGTTGCATATCCCTGAAAAAGGTTGAATAGAAAAAGTTAAGTTCTCTTTGTTGAATTTTTCTTTGTATAATTTGCTTAATTGAAGCTGCGGCGGATAAGCCAGATACAAAATATTACGCACAAAACCTTTATCTTTAAGCATTTTTACCATGACAATAAAATCATCGCAATTAACCCAGGAAGGATGAAGTGTAGGTATTATCTCTACCTTTTCCGGATTCCATGCACCAATCATAGACATATCCATCATTGAAAGATTCGTAGAAATTTTTACTATATGCTTCGAAGAAATATCGCTGATCAATTCAGAAAAATTCGGATAAATAAATGGTTCGCCTCCGTTAATTTCTATCTGAACCTCGCCGTATCTATCATAGATCTTTTTCCAGGAAGCAGATATTTTATCGCGCGACAGATAGTCATTCTTTTTCCTTACACATGTCCATCTATCATTAAACCAGCAGTAAGAACATCGGAAATTACAGCTATTATGAATATTCCAGCATATTCGCAGCCTGTTTTCGCCGCAAAGCTTTATCTTTTCATCTATTATACGGGCAAAATTTTTGCTTTGATTTGCCTTTTGCGCGTCAATATAATACTGCAGCGCGTTCTTCATATCCCTTTTCTGAAAATGCTCATTACCTTTTTTCAAAAGATGATCTACTTCTATATCGAAATCCATGGAAAGTTTGGCGCCGGCTATCTTTTCCAATATATTCAATCTCTGCTTTCTTATCTCAGGAGTGCTGGTGCCGTCTCTGGTATACCATTCGTCCTCGCCTTTAGTATCAGAAAACTCTATATCCCATTTTTTGCTGTTAATATCCATCTCTCTTGATAAATAAAGCGGGTTCAGGGTAACCATGTTCGCGAATTCTAAATTATTTTTAACGAACTGCGCGGTCTCGTTAAATTCTGTTTCGCTTTCGCCTGGAAAACCAACTATAATATTAAAGCTTTCATCCATCCCTGCCTCGCGTGTTTCCCTGATGACCCTATTGCATAACTCCACGCTGAAATTCTTGCGCATAAGCCTCAGAATGGCGTTGCTGCCGCTTTCCACTCCATAACTCAGCCATTGACATCCCGTCTCTTTCATCCTTTTCAAAAAATCCAAGTCCATCTCTTCTCTCACGACAGCCTGGCCGCACCATTTTATCCGCATTTCGCTGTCAGCCAATAGCGAGCAGAACTCTTTTAAGACATCCATGTCCGCGTTTACAAGTGAATCGTTAAAATAGAACCATTCGATAAAGGGGTATCTTTCTTTCTGGTATTTTATTTCTTCAAAAACATTTTTCGCGCTCCTATGGCGATATCTCTTGAACCTGACCCATTCAGAGCAAAAAACGCATTGATTCACGCACCCTCTGCCTATTAAAACAGGCAGCATTTTTTCCCGGTAACTATCCAGCCTGAAATCAGAGAAATCTGCGAACGGCAGCAGGTCTAGATTTTCAAAAAGCGCTTCGTCTTCCCCGTCTATAATGCATTCACTTTCCTTGCCCTTAAACGCAATCCCTGCGCATTTATCAAGTTTGCCTGTTGTTTTTATAATGTCCAGAATATTACAGAAGCTATATTCCCCTTCGCCCACGCATATGGCATCAGCCTCAGAATCACGCAGAATCTCAAGGCCTCTATCGGTCCTAAAACAATGCGCCCCCCCTAAAATAATAATCTTCTCGGGATCGATTCTTTTTATCTTGTTTACCAGTTCTATTGTAAAGAAATAATTCCTCTGGTTTACTGAAAATCCTATAACCTTGGTGTCCAGCTTGAGCAGATCATTTATAAAATTATCTACAAAGCCTTCGTATTTATTAAACATGCTGACCGCGAAACCCTTATCAGTCCAGCACTTGCCTTTTACCATGCCAAGCCAGCTGTCCTTTTCCATTGCTTCGGTCACATGATTAAAGAGCTCTATGTTGAGATCATAGCAGACAGATTCATGGCCTCTGCGCTTCAACACAGCCTTAAGAAGCGCCAAATTATATGGCGGGCTGTCAACGCTCCAAGAAGGGCACAGCACTAGCGGAATAATCATATTAGACACCGTGGTATTTTTTATGGTAAATCATAAAGTTATTTAAAAACATTTTTTCTATCTATCAAAAAATACTTTTTTGGTAGCTTTGAACCATGTTGCAATAGGAATCCTAGTTGGTTCTTTTTGTCCCTCTTTGTAAAGAGATAAATAGGCAACCCCCTCCGGAGATAATCCTTCTACATTCAACATTTCTCTACCATCAGCACGTATGATTAAAAATCTGTTATCTACAACGGTTAACTTAATTTTTCCATCAATATCTTTTACTATCACGCCTGATATAATTGGATTATCTTTCAACAAAATGGTAAAATTATTATGTTTTTTTAAAACAAAACTATCTTTCAAAAATATGCTGTTTTCTTCAACTTCAAATTCTATTATCCTATTGTCGCGGTCAAATCTATAACTCGGTAAAACAGCTATACCGAAATTTAACCCGGCATCTAATACTTTTACATTTCCTAAAGGATAATCAATTATTCTACCCTGCGCTTTAATTCTCATCAGTAAAGGCATATTCTCTTTTACCTCAAAATTCAGCGGCACAAAAAGGGCATCTGTTATATTTGCTCCCTTACTTTTTAGGGCAAGTAAAGATGCGGCCCCTTCCAAAGAATTCTTAACAGGGGTGCAGTACGGCGGGTCGCAAATATCTACTTCTGAAAAATCTATATTATAGAATCTGCCGACTTTAACATTGTTAATCTCAATTGCTATGTCTTTGTATTCACATATTTTTTTCATTATTAAACTATTCGACATTGGTTGCTCATCAATATCTTTTACGCGTAGCATAGTCAAAGTAGTTTCGGGTTTGTTTGCAATAAGATCAAAAAACTGCTGCGCTACTGCCTTATTCCCGCATGGACTACAATGATTTGCAAATGCTACATATGGAAAGTGGAAAGGTTTATCGATTTGTGCTGCAAAAAAATTGTTTCTTTTAATATCTTTCCCTAGATTAACAATACCCTTTGAGGAATGGCCTAAAATTACATAAGATGTGCTATCGCACATCCTGTTCAAAAGTATTTTATAAATATCGTCTAATTCTTTATTAACATCATTTTTATAATAAAAAGGGTTTCTTTTTAGTTTTTTATTTTGTGACAAACAAGCTAGAGGAGAAATTAAAAACATAGGCGGTTCCCACTCAAAACGAAGATATCTAAAACGCGGTATAAATCTCCAATAATTTCTGACCCTCTCAATATGAGTTACTCCAATCGAATCTACCAATCGCGCTTCTCCGTTATTTTCTAGAATATATCGTGAATGAAAACTATCGAACCTCACGTCATTATACCCTCGTTGAAACTGCCAGTTAAACGTGCGGTCTCTTTCGTAGTGAAAACCTTCCGGACCTAAAAGAATATAATCTAAATTATATTCTTTCCCAAGGTATTCCCAAAGTATAAAAGCCTGCTGAAAACCATACCCTCCTGTGCCAAAATTAAGTACCTCTATATTTTTATAACCTGCATTATCAAAAATATCCTGTAATACGCTAGGGTAATCAAAAATATCATTCACCTCATCTCCGTGAGTAAGTGAATCGCCAAAGCAACCAATACGAACAATGCCTGCTTTTTTATCTTTTTCAAAATTAATATAACTACTTTTCTTATCGCCTTGAACCAAGCCGACTTTCAATTCTAAACTCGACAAACGCTTGTTCATTAATTTTGCAGGCATTATCTTATTTTTATAACAAAGATAAAAAGCATAATCAACAAAAAATATAATTACAATTACATATAAAAAATAATAAATTAAAAATGATGTTTTTCGTTTAAACATATATAAAACTATATGAGCTTGATGTTTTCAGCATTAACAAATATTATCGTATTCATTGCACGGGCAATGATCAGCCTCGCAAGGCAAAGGATTATCGAGAAGTCTGAAATTCTCATCCAGGATGCTGCCTATTGATTTGCCTGATAAAGGGCCGCATCTTACCACATTGCCTTCGCCTTGTATGCTGGCATATTTATAGCCGGCATTGCATAACTTTCCTCTCGGACTTTTCGCATTCAAATGATATGACAATCTGTCAATGTCGCCTAAATAAGGCCGCATCATTTCTTTATCTTCCTGAGTATAGGATTCAGGGTATTTTTTGCCTTCATGTTCTCCCCAAAAAGCCGCCAAGGCAAAATTTATGCCCGCCTCATTAAAAATCCTGCTCAATCTGCCTATCTGATTCATTTGAGGCGGATAAGCGAGAAAGCATATGCCGGACTTGAACCCCGCGTCATTCAATATGCGAGCTTTCCTTATGACTGTCTCCAGATCTATAAAAAAGACATGATAGTTTAGATCCAGATTCACCCTTTCCGGGCTTATCTCTTTTACAAAACGTTCAACATCTCCTGATAAATTCGTGGTTATTTTCACTAAATGAATACTGGAAAGCTTTTTAACCAGCTCTATAAAATTAGGATAAATGGACGGTTCCCCTCCCACTATTTCTATTTTAACCTCTCCGTATTTATCATATATCCTCTTCCAATGGACCATCCATTCATCAGGAGAAAGATAAACGTTGCGTTTTTTCATGTTCGCCCACTCTTTATAAAACCAGCAATAAGGGCACCTGAAATTGCATTTGTAATGAATATCCCAGCTGAATTTTATCTTCTGTGTGTCCATTAAAAATTATCCCCCCATAGGATATTAATGTCCTCATTCTTGCCATTCCCTCTGTGTATAACATGCGACTTAAAATCATTAACACAGGAAGGATTAGCCCTTAAGCAGTGCTTAAAACAAGAGCCAGTGCCGTCAAAGAGGGATTTCCTCAGTTTCTGGTAATAAGGCCCGTTCCATATGTCCATGAAACTCTTGCCTTCAGAGAGGATTTCATTACAGTCCTTTGAAGCATCACAAGGCAATACATGGCCTTGAGAATCAAACATTATCTGGCTGAACGGCTCGCGGCAGATGCCTGGCTTGGGATAATCAGCTAGGCCGAAGGCCGGCGGCAGGTCTATCTTCATATTCATCCTGCCTGCCAGGTCTTCTGTCTCATCAAGTATCTTATTGGTCAAATCTTGCTTAAAGAAGCAGGAAAGATATTTTTGGGCAGGTATGTAAATATAATTGTAATAGCAGACTACCTTATCTACGCCCAGATCTTTAGACAATCTTAAAAATGCAGGGAAATCTTCGATGTTCAGCGTATTTACCGGGAAAACAAAATGTATTTTAATATGGTCCTTATCAGGTCTTTTATGTACAAGATACTTGACCTGATCAAAAACCTTTTGAAAATTGTCGCTTCGGGTTAAGGTTTTATAGATGCGGCTATTTGAAGCAGGCAAGACCACTTCAATAATATTTTTACTATTGCAGAAGCTTATCCCCCAGCAACTGGTAAGCACATCAGACAGTTCCGGCGTTAAATATTCGCCATGAATATAAAACAATCTATCTGCTTCAGGAAAGCTTTCTTGCAATTTTGTGATGATAAATCTCCAGTTAGGCAACTGAACAAATTTATCGCATAGTTTCAAGACAATAATCGCTGCCTGGGATAGACAGTAAGTCATTTTATTTTCGAGTAACTGATTAAGCGCATGTAAAAGGCTCTCTGACTCCGCTTGAGAAATATCATTTTCCTTGTCAATAGGGCACGAAATACAGTCTAGATTACACAGCGTTTTCGTTTGGATAATAACGGCCTTGGGGAATGAATCTAATTTTATTTTCCGGTCTTTGAATTCTTCATCATTAAGCTGGCTGTTTTCAGCAAGGGAAGGTAGTTTTTGGATGGTAAGTTTGTTCATGTCGGTTTTTTTGAATATACCGAGGTTATCGCCTAAGACTATAGCCGCATCATGGAACATATCTTTAAATGCGGAATTTAAAGCTACGTCGTGCACTAATAGATATCCTCCTTTTTTAATATAAGGAATGGCGGATATGCTTTCCCATGCAATATTGCGGTAGCTATGTTCCGAGTCATGAAAGAAAATATCAACCTCTTTGTTTTCTTTGAGTAAGCCAGGCAGGATATCTTTTGATGAGCCCTTAAGGAAGATAATATGTTCTCTTAAATCTTGAGGCACCATAGACAACGCCTGAGGAGGAGGCAGGTTTTTTAATTTTTCGAAATTGATTTTTTGTTTCCTACATTTAACAAAAGAGAAATTTTCCCAAGGTTCAAACGCATCTGCGAGATCCATAGTGTAGAACATACACCCATTATTATTTTCTTTAACCGCCAATGCCATAAAGGTACTGCTAAAACCGATATTGCATCCGGTTTCTATAATCACTTTGGGTTTGAGAAGTCTGACAATGATGTAGAGAAAAACAAAGTTCCGATCATCCCAAGCTACAGATTGACTCATTCCCAAAGGAAATTTCTGCAAGAACTGCTCAATATAACTATCTACCTCTAAGCGCGGAAGACCAAGGATATCAGATGTATGCCTGATATCCCTGATGATATCTTCTGTCTCATGAACTAAGGCTACTTGTTTTTCTTTTATGTGGGTATAGCTTTCTAAATCACAGTTTTTTAGATTATCCATACCCATACTTACGTAGATGAACGACTCAATAAGCGGGTCTTTATAATATTCATCCAAATTCATAGTAATCATGTCCGGCTCCTTATTTTTATTTTCCATTAAAAATTATCTCCCCATAAAATATTAATATCCTCGTCTCTTCTTCCGCCTCTATATATCACATGCGACTTAAAATCATTGACGCAGGAAGGATTAGCCCTCAAGCAGTGCTTAAAACAAGAACACGTGTCGTCAATAAGGGATTTCCTCAGTTTCTGGTAATAAGGCCCGTTCCATATGTCCATGAAACTCTTGCCTTCAGAGAGGATTTCATTACAGTCCTTTGAAGCATCACAAGGCAATACATGGCCTTGAGAATCGAACATTATCTGACTGAACGGCTCGCGGCAGATGCCTGGCTTGGGATAATTAGCCAGGCCGAAGCGCGGCGGCAAATCTATCTTAATGTTTAATTTGCCTGCCAGATCCTCTGCCTCATCAAGTATCTTATTGGTCAAATCCTGCTTAAAGAAGCAGGAAAGATATTTTTGAGCAGGTATATAGATATAATTATAGCAGCAGACTACCTTGTCTACACCCAGGTCATTCGCGAAACGCACAAAATCAGGTAGATCCTCTATATTAAGGGTAGTAGCTACGAAAATGAGATTGATCTGCACTAATTTAGGATTCACATTGCCTGCTCTTTTTTCTATCATTTTTTTGAGATTAGCTGCAACTTCCGGGAAACGATCGCTTCTTGTCATTAGACGGTAAAATTTATCATTTGAGGCGGAAAGTACCACGTGAATATAATTTTTACTTTTGTAATGCTGTCTTCCCCATGAACTGATTAAAATATCCATACCCTCATCTGTAACATATTCGCCGTGCAAATAAAATACTCTGTCCATCTCAGGAAAACTCTCTTGAATATTGCGTATTAATTCATGCATATCAGGCAAAAGAATTGCATCTCCATAAAATTTAAAAATAAACCTCTCAGCTTGCGCAAAACAATCATCAAGAATATTGCCCGTTCTTTTTTTAAAATCTAAAATATCAAAGGGGCTTCTTACGGCATTATTAGGGCAAAAGACACAGCGCAGCCTGCAATCAGAAAATAGCGATATTGAAACGCTTTTTGGGAAAGAATTCAGAGAAATCTTCTCGGCGTAAAACTCTGCATTATTGCGCTCTGAATTTTCTTGCGGCAATAAAAGACTGTCATCGTCTAATGAATAAGAAGATTCGTTCTTCTTAAATACGCCAAGACTATGGTTACCTATAGCAATGCCGCCTTTATCGGCGAATAGACGACTGAAAACGGAATTTAAATTAATGTCATGGGCTAAAATATAACCGCTTTTTTTTAAATAAGGCAAAACCGTTCTGCATTCCCACATCATGTTTCTGTAACTATGCTCGGAGTCGTGGAAAAACATGTCAATCTCCTGATGCCTTTGCAATAGAGGAGGTAAGACATCTTTTGATAGCCCCTCAATAAAAATTATGCGCTCCCTTAAATCAGGCGGCACAATTGACAATGCTTTAGGAGGAGACATCGCGCATAGCCGCTTCATATTAATCTCCTGCCTTTTTTGTTTAGATAGCGTGACCAGCCCTAGCTCTTCCCATCTATGTGCAAGCTTTTCAGACGCATCAATAGTATAGAACTTGCAATCGTTATTGTTTTCTTTGACAGCTAAGGCGATAAATGAACTGCTAAAACCAACATTGCACCCTGTTTCAATAATCACTTTTGGTTTTAATTTTTTAACCAGAATATACAAAAACACAAAATGGACATCATCCCAGGCAACCCATTTCCTTAAGCCAAAAGGAAACTTTTGCAGGAATTGATCTATATACCTGTCAATATCTTCTTCTGATAACCCTAAAATTTTTGCAGTGATTCTGACGTCTTCCAAAACACAGGACATCTCCTCTTCTTGCTGATTTTGCCGCGTCTTTATCCTGTAATAAACGCCTGGGTCATGATTTCTCAGATAATCCATGCCTTGGCTTACGTAGGTAAAAGACTCCACGATAGGATCTAAATAACATGCATCAATTTCTGATCCGTTCATTATCTTCTCTGTGTCCATCAAAAATTATCCCCCCATAGGATGTCTATATCTGTATTATTGCCATTCCCCCTGTGTATAACATGCGACTTGAAATCATTGACGCAGGCAGGATTAGCTCTTAAACAATGTTTAAAACAGGAGCAGGTACCGTCAATAAGGGATTTTCTTAATTTCTGGTAATAAGGCCCGTTCCATATATCCATAAAACCTTTACCGTCAGAGAGAACTTCATTGCAGTCTTCAGAAGCATCGCAAGGTAATACATGGCCTTGAGAATCAAACATTATCTGGCTGAATGGCTCGCGGCAAATATCGCGCCCAGGATAACCAGCCAGGCCAAAACGCGGCGGCAAATCTATCTTAATGTCTAACTTGCCCGCTAAACCCTCTGCCTCATCAAGTATTTTATTGGTCAACCCCTGCTTAAAAAAACAGGAAAGATATTTCTGGGCAGGTATATAAATATAATTGTAGTAGCAGATGACCTTGTCTGCGTCAAGATCGGCGGCAAAACGCACAAAATCAGGCAAATCATCTATATTCAGGGCAGTAGCTACAAAGATAAGATTAAGCTGTGGCCTATCTTTACTTTTTCGCTTATTTACAAGGTATCTTATGGAATTTACGATCTTATCAAAACTATCCATGCGAGTTACTACTTTATGCAATGCCGCGTTGCTTGCGTGCAGGGAAACATGAATAGTGTATCTGCTTTTTCCATTAATAATTTTTTCGCACACCCAAGGCTCCAATGAAGAACCATTCGTTGAAAAGAACTTTTGCACATGAGGAAAACTGCCGTCAAAAAACTCCAAAATACCTTCGGATTGAGGAAGCCGAAGATATTCTCCCGAACCTGTCAATATAAGCGTTTCACAACGGCCAATTGCAGGATATAAGGTTTTCTCGAACCGCTGGCGGTGCATTTCCAGATTAAAAAATTCGTATGACGGGCCACGCGAACAAAAAACGCAACTCGAATTGCACGGTCCGGCTGCCTGAATAAAAATTGCCTTAGGTGTAGAGCTGAAAACTGTCTTTCGCGTGTTATATTCATCATCGTTATTTACGGAATTAGCTGCTTGCTCGCGTTGAGAATCTTCCGCTTGAATAACGGCGGCGGATTCTATTTTTTCGCAAGGGCTTCCGGCTTTCTGCTGATTATCCTCTTTTTTCTCTCCGAACAACTCACCCTCATCGCAAGGGCAATATTCAGCCTCGCACGTTAACGGCTCATCTAATAATTTGAATCCCTGATCAAGGAAATTACCCAATAACATCTTTTCCCCGATCTGGCCGCACCTGGCGACTTTACCGTCAGGGAAGATCAGGGCTGAGTTATAGCCTGCCGGACAGCGGGAATCTTTTTTTCTTACCTTGCTCAGCCAAGATTCGTCCACGCCCAAAAATTCCTTTTCCTTCTCACTATAAGCAAAAGGGTATTCCTTATCCTGATATTTACCCCAAAAAGGTATAACCTTGGGTTTCTCTCCTATGGAATCGAATTGCCCGAGAATAAAATCAAGTTGCTTCAAAAGAGGCGGATAAGCTACAAAATTTATACAGCCTAAAAATTTGCGCTCTCTTAAGAGTTTTACTTTTTTTAAAAAAGAATCTATCTTTTCAAAATTTAACTGCAGGCTGGCTGATACGGAAACCTTTGACGGGTCTATTCTTTTAACAAAAGTATCCAGGTCCCCGGAGGTATTGGTAGATATATTGATAGGATAATGCACCGAGGAAAGCTTCTCTATCAGTTCTATAAAATTCGGGTAGATAAAAGGTTCTCCGCCCGTAATAAGTATATAAGAGCGGCCATATCTATCATAAATCCTATTCCAATAATTCATCCACTCATCCGGCGATAAATAGATGTTTCTTTTTTGATACTCCAGCCACTTGCCTTCAAAAAAACAGTAAGGACAGCGGTAATTACAGCTATAATGGATATTCCATGTAAATCGCACTTCCGGTTTCTTGACCTCTGACATGCTAGAAAGCCTCTCTTTCATCAGTATAGTACGCTTTATGGGCATTAAAATTATTTACCGCTGAACAGTTCGCTTGCATACAATGATTAGAATAAGGGCAATTCTTCTCCGCGAAACTTTTTCTTATATCCTGATAAATAGCGCTGTTCCATATCTCTAAGAAATTCTTTGTGGCCATGATATCAATATGCTTACTCGATTTTTTGCATACCAATACCCTCCCAAGGATATCTAGTATTATGCTGCTCCATGGCGTGCGGCATAAGCATGAATCCTGGCTATTATCCCTTCCAAAATACGGCAAGATGTCTATTTTCAAATCCATATTTTTAGCCATTTCCAGGGCCTCACTAATCGCTTCATTTACAGCCGGCTGCCTGAAATAACAAGAAAGATAAGTCTGCGTTTCATTATAGATAGAGGAGTAGCGGCAAATAACCTTATTAATCCCTCCTAAATCAGCTGCGAGCCTTACCACATCCGGCAATTCCTCGATAGTTAAAGCCGTGGCTGTAAACAGTATATTTATCTCAAGCTTATTAGGATTAGTCCTTGCCCTTAATAAATAATCCAAATTACGAAGGATATCGGACATATTATCAATCTTTGCCATAACATTGTAGCGTTCCCGGCTGAAAGCAGGCAATGAAATATTAATAACAAACCTGCTTTTAAGAGATGTTATTTTCTCGCACATAGCGGGAGAAAAGAGATATCCTTTGCTAGTAAATACCTTGGTTTGGTAGGGTAGCTTTTTATCAAAATAGTCCAAGACATTCTCAGATTTATCAAACAGCAAAAATTCCCCGTCCCCAAAGAATATAATCTCCTCTGCTTTTGACATAAACGGCATGACTTTTTCCTCAAAGCGAGAACAAAATGCCCTCAAAGAAAACAAATCACAATCTCTATCTTGCTTGTCAAATATAAAATCATAAGAAAAAGACCCATTAGCCTCTATAAAAAATTGCTTAGGCATAGAATTTAAAACCAATTTCCTATCGCTAAACTCAGCGTCGTTGAGACTGGAATTATCTTTGACACTCAGCATGTAGCTATTACCGGCGTTTCCATTCTCCTGGCAGACTTCTAAAACCATATTTGACTTTTGAATCAAAAAAACCGCATTTTTCAGCCTATCCATCATATTTTCATCAAAATCAAACAAGGGATCTTTTTCGCTTACCTTGACAAGATAAAATTGCAGCCTGTCTTTAACATGTCCATTCAGGCGGTTTAATTCAAAATACTTCAATAAATATTCAAGGGCATTTTTTATATCCTTTTTCTGCTCATAATACAGATAGAGATTAAAATACTCATCGAGATCTACAGAGGTCTGCACCCCGCAGCCTACATCGATATTTAACAAAGATGCCAACTGTGAAAACTCCCGGCATCTCCGCAGGCGCTCAGGATAGGTATTTGTCCCATCAACGTTCTCCCAGAATAAGTGATTAGGCGGATTCGGTTTTATACCGAATTCTTCCAAGTGCCCTGCCAGATAGCTGAACTCCTCTATGGCGCAATAAGTGCGGCTGGGGTATGCCCTGTCAAGAACCCCTGAATTTCTCTTGATAAACGCCAGGGTTTCTTTAAAATCCTCCTCAGTCTCGCCCGGAAATCCAAACATGAAATTGCCCGTAACGCAGATGCCGACCTTATGCATATCCCTGATAATCCTATCGGCATCTTCTATGCGGTAATGCTTTTTCATTAAATCCAGCACCCTCTGAGAACCGGATTCAATCCCAAATATTATATGTTCGCATCCTGAATCTTTCATTTTTTCAATAACCTCTCTGGTCATCTCCGGCCTTATAATCATATTTGCGGACCATTTGATATCCATTCGCTCTTTTATCATCAGATCGCAAAGCTCAACAAGATATTTCATATTGCCGTTAAACATCAAGTCTATAAAATCAACGTGGCCAAGGTGCGGATTCACCCTGCCTTCGCGTATCTTGTGGTATTTTATCTCTTTAAATATCCTCTTCCCGCTCATAGCCCTGTATTTAGGCCAAAACACCCTTGAACTGCAAAAAACGCATCTTTGTACACAACCTCGGCTGGCCATAAAAACAATATGACGGGAATCATCATACCTTGATAACGGTAAGTCCGTAAAGTCCATGAATGGCAACGTGTCGAGGTCATCTATCAGGCCTCTGGATTGCGTTTCGATTATTTTCCCATCCTTCTTATAGGATATACCTGCGCAGACAGAGATGTTCTTTCTTGACCCGATAAGATCCGCCAATTCCACAAAAGCGACCTCGCCCTCCCCGGGTATGACCACGTCTACACAATCATTCTTTAAAATTTCTTCTATAAATTTTTTCTCAAAAAATGCCGGGCCGCCAAAAACAATTATAATATCTTTATCGATATCTTTTATCATTTTGGCTACTTTTAAGCTGGATAGCCGCGAAGCGGCACTTACAGAAAAACCCGCGATCTTTGACTCTGTAGCGATCAATTCATTCACGCATTTTTCTATCAGGTCCTCATTGTCTTTAAAAAATTTGTCTACGCTTTCTTCGCTATACCACGAAAGACTCTGTTCCCATGCCCACGAATCCTTATAATAGGAAGTTCTGTTAAGATAAAGCCTTATGTTCAAATCAAAGCAAGATACTTCATGGCCTGCTTTCTTCAGGCAGCCTGAGAGCTGCGCCAAGGCTAACGGCGGATCATATGTTCCCCATACTGGACATTGCACAAGGGCTAGCTTCATATCATTATTTCACCGAGTAAACAACAAGCACTGGTTTTCCGTCTCTTTGATAAAAGATTTTTTCTTCTGACACATCCTTGTTCATCTCACGGGCAATCCTGGTAAAAGTATTAAAACGATTCATATTGGTGAATGCAGGCGTATGAAATATATACCGGCATGAAGAATCAATGAAATATTTTCTGCAATTTTCTATAAAATGCACGTCATCATCCCCGCTGCCGTAAGGAAACACCTTGACGAAATCATAAATTGTTTTTGGTTCTATAACCCCAGCGCCCAGGAAAACAAGGTTATGATCCATCCCCCAATCACATACAACCGGTTCTTTTATCCTACGTTCCTTGAGCCAATCTGCTAAAGCATATATGGCATCGGAGTTATTCCCTATACCCCCTGTATGCTCAAAGTAGCGCTGCCAATTAAAGAAAATCTTTATATTGAGCGCCGTGATCAATAAAACCATACAAATCGAAAAAAAACGGAGATATTTATTCCTCTTTGCAAGATCCATCAATGCCAAAGCTATAATTATCATGACTAACGGATATAGAATAAATAGATGCGGCCCTGCAAGCTGGAAAGATATGAGCGGGCTTAATAACATGATTATCAATGTCAACCCACATAAAAATAACACGCGTTTTTTTGAAAAGAAAGATTTTTTTAATAAAAATGAAAGGATCAGCCATATAAAACTGGCGTAAAAAATCCACATAAGCATATTATTGACAGGAATTTTTGCAAACGGTTCTGGATAACTCCAGCTGCGGTGAAACCAGCTTCCCTGCTCTTCAAGTGACCATCGGCCGCTGATAGAAGAGGAAAAAACACGCAGTCTGTGCAAAAGATTATCTATATAATAGTGTTTGTTATCAGTATTTACCAGACTATTTACAACAAAATGAAACGTAGAGAATTTTGAAGTAAGGTTATACACTACAAATAAAACAGCCCCCAATAAAAATACGGTTATTCCGGTTAAAAGGTATATCGCTTTATTTCTTCCTAATAGCTGCCATATCCTGCGGAAATATATCAACGCGAAAATCAATAATGCGGTAATAAACCACGCGTACCACACCCGTATAGATAAGCCAATCCCTAAAAAAAACATTCCCAATATGAAATAATTTATTTTTCGTTTCTGATACCATATATAAAAACATAATAATACTGTCATCATTGCCGGATGAAGCATAGACGCGCTGTTAAGCCCTAATTTATTCTCCAATAAAAATACGGGATTAACGACCAACAAAACAAGGGATAATAAAGCTGTCTTCGAATCAAAAAAGCGCCTGACAAAATAATACAGCAAGATCAAACCGATAGCGCCCGCCAATATCGGCACTAATCGTAGAATAACCACGTTTATCCCGAATAAAGACAAAAACGGCAATAAGACATAACTTTCCATCGCGGATTCGCGGCTGACAAGCATTAAAGGAAAATACGTGTTAAAAATCTTTATGGATGGCATGAACGGCCCAATTTTCTTGATTATCTGTAGGCTCCCGCACGCTGGAAATGCCTCGTCATCATACAAACCCGGCAGTTTTATATTCAATAGTTCTAAAAATAAATATAAAGAAACAAAAATAAGCAACACTGTTTTTGGATTATCGCATATTTTTTTTAACAACGCCTTTGAATTCATATTATGCCTTTAAAACCAGCGAGCTCTATTTCCAATTCTTCTATGCTCTTCTTTACGCGATCTGAAATCAAAGCCTTTAATTCTCCCTGCCAATCATAATTCCAATGCTTGTAAATCCCGGATTCCTCATCATGCTCTCCCGGATGGCATATTAATTCCGCTACGCCTCGTTTAAAAACAGTCAATGTCTTTTTTATAGCCCCGGCATGCAGCTGTCCGCTATCCATAAATCCAAAAAAATAATCTGTTTTAATAAAGTCTCTGTATCTGGGATTGAATTTTGCCAAAAGGCACAACAGGTCAAGAAAACAAAATTTAACATATCTATGCCACTTAAAATTATAAAAACTTATTTTTTCGCTCGGATAACGAATAATTTTTATATTATACTTCTTGGCTAATTTTATAGCAACAGCTAACACGCCTGGCAGCATATGTATATATCCATGGCTGTCAATATGCGTTATCCGCAGACCTTTCTCCAATATTTTCCGTATCTGAGCATCCAATTCTTTTTCAACCTCAGCATATCTAATTTTCCCAAGAACATAACAAAAGATAAAATTCCAGCGCGGTTTCAGGAAACAGCCGTTTTTGTCCACCAAGCTCGGAATATCTTTTTTTTCAAGAACAGGCCTCTCTTCGGTCAAGCAAAGATGTATCCCGATATCCAACCCTGGGTTTTCTTTCGCCAATTCTGCCGCGTTATCAAAATATCTTCCGACGGATAATAACGAAGCGCTGGTCACTACCCCTTCCCTGAAAGCCTTGATAATTCCATGGTTAATGCCTTTAGTCAAACCAAAATCATCGGCATTAACAATCAGAAACTTGGCAATTTTTCTATTTTCTTTTAAATACATAATAAAATAAACACCAGGCGCTTAGAAATAACTGCTTAAGTTGATATATCGACCTTATCCGCTGTAAATAAGAAAAAAATATCTTTGACCTAAAATAAAAATTTCGTAAAGTTTCTCTTCTTGTAGAAATCAAATACTCTTCCGTTAAGCCAAAAGGTTTAAAAACCAATTCAAAACAACTCATTTTCCTAGTATCGCTATCAAACTGGCCATAAGATTTTATATCACTCCATATTTGCGATCCAGGAAATGGGGTAAAAAAAGTTATTGAAATATCATTTATATCCAGATTTTTTATAAAGTCAACTGTGTCTTGCAAAGAATCTTTATTCTCGGTTGGATTTCCCCACATGAAAAAACATTTAATTTTTAAACCAACCTTTTTTGTCAAATTTACGATATACTTTATTTGATTTATCGTAATTCCTTTTTTACAAAAATCCAAAATCCTCTGGCAGCCACTTTCAATTCCATATAATATTTGCCAACAGCCGCCATCCTTTGCTATTTGCAATAACTCTTCATCAACGCTATCCACCCTCGCTAAAGCACTCCACCTGACTTTGAGCTGTTTTTTTTTAAACAAACTGGTCATAGATTGCAATCTTTGTTTAGAAATCATGAAATTATCGTCCTCAAACATTATATTGGTTATGTTATAATCCTTATTTAAAATACAAGCCATCTCCGTTATGTATTCAGCGCTATGCATGCTTATATAATCCCCGAATACTTTTTTATCACAAAATAAACATTTTCCGAAACATCCGCGGGAAGTTATTAAAGAAAAACTATACCCGCCTGTCAAACTTTGCGCGGGTAATCTATAAAATTTATTTATACTCGGCAATAAATCAAATGCCGGGTAAGGTAAATCATCTAAATTATTTATTCTATCGCGCAGGGGCGCTAAATAAACGTTTTCATCCTGTCTTGAAACAATGCCTTTAATAACGTTTAAGTCTTTATTGCTGTCTAAAGCTTGAATCAATTCTATAATTGTGTTCTCGCCTTCGCCTACCACTCCCACATCAAAAAATTTACATTCTTTTAATGTTTCCGTTGGCAATGAACTAACATGGCAACCGCCGATTATGATTTTAATGCGCGGATTTACTTCCTTTATGCTGCGAGCCAGCTTACAAGCGCTATTTATGGCCATAGTAGTGGCGGTTATGCCGACATAGGCCGGCTGATAAGACATTATTAAACCTATTGTTTTATTTAAGCTAAGTCCTGTTGCCTGGCCGTCAATAATACTAACGTCAAATCCCTCTTCCCTGATCGCGCCGGCCAGATAACATAACCCCAGGGGAGGTTCATTGCCGCCGGCATACCCCAGCTTCCCATAACGCTTAGCAATGCTTAAAGGAGGGTTTACAAAAATTATTTTTTTACTATTTATTGCATACATAGAGTATATGCGGATATAAGTATCCTTTGCTTAAATCAAAAACATGGGTAATAAATTTACATTCTTTAAGAAGGCGCAGATAATCTTTTTGATTTGTAAAATAAAGCCCATTCGCTAAGGTTAGACCTAAAACTTTTACAGCTAAAAATTCCTGCAGAAAAGTCCATAAATATTTTAAACTAAAAGTTCTGTCAATATCTTTAATAATCAATAAACCGCCAGGTTCTAAAATATTGCATGATTTTTCCAGTAATTGTTTTTTCCGGGAAAAATTTAAATAATATAAAACATCTAGCAACACTATGCATTTTGTTTTTGGCAGGTTAAAGTCAAAAGAGCTAATGTCTTTTTCTTCAATCTTAATATTATCCCTCCCTTTTACGCTTTCCCTTGCGATCCTAATTTTTCTTTTATCTATATCAAAACCAAACAGTACCCTTTTATCTGATTCTAAACTTAACATGTTCAATAAAAGAGCTGTTCCGCATCCTAAATCCACTATATTGCCTTCTTTTGGAATGAATTTTTCTATTCTATCAAAAGGGCAGGTCTTGAATCTAATAAAGTTACATACTTTGGTCCTAAAATTTACTTTATTGTAGAATTTTTTTACTTTGTCATAAATGGCTGCCTTTTTAGAAAATAACCTGATTTCTGGATAAAATTTTATCATTTCATATAATATTTTAGCTATCACTGATGGCGTAGATAATCTTGAAACGCCATAGGTCCTGGGATTATATTCAATATTTACCTCTTTTATTGAAAACCCAAGCTTTTTCGCTTTTGCCAAAAACTCAGCGTTTATAAAAGACCCTTCTGATTTTAATTGCATATTGTTTAAAAGTTCCCTTTTAAAAATCTTTAAGGCAAAATTAACATCTTTGACATTCAAGCGAAATATAAAATTTATCAAATTATTATATACCCAAGAATAAAATACCCTTACCGCAGATTCTCTCTTACCTCTTCTATAACCTATTACAACGTCCGATACAGAGATAAGAGGCATTATTTCTTTCAGCCGCGATAAGTCAAAAGGCAAATCAATATCAGTATAGATAATGACATCCTTGGTTGCGCAGGAAAAACCGGTTTTTAACGCTCCACCTAATTTGCGGTTTTGATTATGATGGACGACCTTTATTTTATTGTCAGCGTTTGACAAATTATCCGCCAACTGCCCAGAGCCGTCGGTAGAGGCGTCATCTACAATGATAATCTCATAATCAGAGGTTAATGCTTCTAAAACAGATTTTGCCGCGTCAACCGCCCTGGGCAGGTATTTTCTTTCATTATACATCGGAAAAATTAAAGAAATCGATTTGTCTATCATTATCAATATTAGTTTTTAAAATAATTTTTTGCCGCAGCTATCCTTCATCTATTCGGCTCTCTTATTTACCGAAAAAGCGGTATATACCAACAGACCGTCTCTGCGATAAAAATGTTGCTTCACTCTGATCTCCATGCTATTCTCTTTGATTAATTGCTTAAACAAGGAAAATGCCATTTCTTCGCAATCGGGTAAGGGATAGCTAACTAAGTAAATATTATCTTTGCTGCCAGACAAAAACTTGCGAAACTCTGTTAAAGCCGCTTCTTCATTAAAAGGCTGCTGCCGACCCCAGAGATATCCCGGATATATTGGATTCACCTTCCCCTCAGTCAAAAAGAAAAAATTTCCGTTAAGAAAAGTACTCAAGGTAATAGGGCGGGTGATTTTATTCTCCTCAAGCCAGTCTGATAGTCGATAGATGGCATCTGTAGAATCATTAAACGACAGTACGCCGCCAGTTTGACTTTCATATTCAAAATACTTTCTAAGCAGGATCATGTCGCTGGCAATCAAAAATAGAAAAATAATTAAAAACGGCATAATAATTAATTTTCTTAACAATTTAATCTTCTGGGGGCGCTCCAGAATACTACATACGGCAAGAGATATCACAACCTGGGGGAATGGATACAAAATATACAATTTCGCTGGCTCGAGGTTAGAAAGGGTAAAGGCGGTTAAAAGAAACGTGCCAATAAATAAGATAAACAGAAGCAAGATTCTTTTTCGAAACCCCGCCAGTTTAGTTATAAACAGTTTTACGCCTAACCATAGAATAGAAAACATAAATAAAAAAGGGTATAACATATTTGGGCGGTAGAAAGACGTGGGGGAACTGAGGAAAGAACCCATCAGGCTTGAACCGGTGAGAAAAGAAAAGAGGAAGGTTTTCGTTCTAAAGAATAGATTATTAAGATAGGAAAGGTTGTCAACTCCGCAATATGTCATTCTAAAATGGGAAAATATTTGTTTTACCATACTAAATCTGCCCAAAGTCCCATCATGCCATATAATACCAGCAATCAAAAGAGAGGCACCTAAGAGAAAAAAAACTCCTCCTATAACGCAGAGCTTTATTCTTTTCACCCTGAATTCCTTATGAAAAGTCATTCCCGCAAGGATAACCGGAGGCAAAAACCAAAAGAACCAGGCTACAAGCCACGTTCCTAACCCTAACAATAAGCATCCTGCATAAAAATACCACCCATTGTGCCTCTTCCAATACCTTAAGAAACAAAATAATGAACCCATGGAGAAGCAGAGGATTTGTGGAAAGAAATGATAATTTCCATACCTTACTCCAGCGGTAAACGTAACATTGATGATAAGTAAAAAGATGGTCAATATAGAAACCCTGCGATCAAATAACTCTTTAATAGAATAATAGACTAAGATTAACGCAATAATTGCACAAAAAATTAAGAAAAATCGCACAGCCAGATGGCTCTGTCCGAATACAACTAAGAATGGCATCATGAGATAATGACTCAAATTACCATGGATATCAGCCCACATGAAGGTAAATAATGTCGGCAGAGTTCTGCCAAATATTTTTATCTCAACAAAGTTGCAATCACCAAAACACCAGCCGCCTAAGGCACGAAATCCATCCTCACAGGTTATTCCCGGAAGCTTGATTTCGATTAATTGCAGTAAGAGAAACAAAAAGGCAATAATCCAAAATGCCCTATCATTTCTTTTCCCCCTAAGGCGAAGCGCAAGGTTATCTCTCAAGCTTTATCCTTTTTTGCACGGAGCTCTATTTGTCTACATAGTCATTTATCAAAAAATGAATGACAAGAAAGGATATCTATATTAATCAATCCTAAATGCCTGCATTCCACGCAAATATGCCTTCCGTCTTTTTTGGGTATATCCCTATCTTTTATATGTCTCCGCGCTATTCTGTACATATCTCCATTCCATAACTCCTCAAACGGCTGGTCAAAGATATTGCCAAAGTCATCTTTCTCTTCTTCCACTGAACAACACGCTGAAACAGAGCCGTTCGTGTTAATGGCTATGGCCTCCCACGGCCAGTGGCAGAACGCCTTATCGTTTAATTTAAAATAATCGAAAGTCATGCTGTCTTTTTTCACTTCATCGTTATAATTGCTGTACTTCGGGTTGACAGGGATCCATTCCTTATCTCCTATGAAGGCATTGGTAATGCCTACATGATCTACGCCCAGCTTCCTGCCCATTTTTACCGCGTTATCAATTTCGTGTTCATTGTGCCGGAATACCAAAAATTGCCAGGTGATATACGGCTTCGAGCTTTTAAGGTTCCCGCGTTTTTTAATAAGGAGTTTCAAATTATTCATGACTTTATCAAAATCCCCGCCTATCCTGTATTTAGAGTATGTATCGCTATTTAAGCCATCTATCGATACGACAATCTTATCCAGGCCTGATGCTACAAGCTTTTCAGCACTATCCTCATCCAAGCAAGTTAGATTAGTGTCTATCTTTATATCCGGGTGATACTTTTTAGCGTATCTAATCATATCAAAGATGTTCTCGTTTAAAAGTGGCTCTCCCCAATTAACTAAATCAATATGTATTAAATATGGTCCTAGTTTATCTATGATTTTCTTAAAATTATCCAAGCTAAGTTTGCCTTTTTTCCTTACTTCTCTTTTTTGGCCAGTTGGGCAGAATGGACAGCTTAGATTACAGTAGTTACAGGGGTCTATTACGAGCCAGTAAGGATAGCCGAATAGAACCTGTTCTTTTCTGGCTTTTTGGACATCCGCTAATATATAGTTTGATAATTTTGTCCATAACCCGTGCGAATAAAGGGTGCGCGACATGGATTTCTGTTTTTCGCTGAATTTAAAGTCCGAGAGAATCTTGTCCAGGTCTACATTTTTATAACTAATATTTTTAAAATGTATCAAAATTTTGGCAAGCTTATCGCTTTCGACCAAACTCAAGTCTCCGAATACCTTATCAATGCCTTCTTCTGAAGCTATCGCGATATCCATAGATAATCCATCTAGATAGGCTAACTTTCGCTTTATACTCTCGTCGGAAGTACCGTTGCCTCCTGAACCGCTATTTAATTGCAGGCTATGGCCCAGCGTTTCCTTTGCTTTATCTAAAACGCCTACTTCTTCATAGCACTTGCTCAGTTTATTAAGAAGATACCTATTTTTAGACTCTACCTGTTCAGCTTTAACATAATGCTCTATCGCAGGATTATATTCTTTTTTATAAAAATAATAATCGCCTAAAAACTGCCATTTATCCGGCTTATTTTTCAATACCCCTGAAGTTTCCGGAATACCCAAAGATAACGCCAGTTTGCAGAATTCTTCGTATCTCCTGAATCTTTCGCAAAAATCATTTTCTCCGTTATTTGACTCCCAATATAAGTGGTGATTCCTGTATTTTATCCCGAATTCATCCGGATTATTGTAAAGGTATGTGCCTTTATCTATGACGCAAAAAGACTGGCTTGCCAAAATAGTATCTATATTCTCCCTGTTCCTCTTAAGAAATTCCAGCGTCATGGCAAAATCATCCCTTGTCTCCGTGGGAAGCCCGAACATAAAATTTACCTGGATCTCTATACCTGCTTTTTTAGTAGCGCTCAGTACTTCACTCGCGGTTTCCAAGGAAAACCTTTTATTCATTTTATCTAAAACCCGCTGAGAACCGCTTTCTATGCCGTAGCCTAGCCAAGAACAGCCTGAACGCTTCATTTTATTCAGCATCTTTTCTGTCATCTCAGACCTTATTATTGCCTGGCCAGCCCACTGTATTTTCAGCTTATTCGCGATTACCAGGTCACAAAAAGATTCCAAGGTCCTCATGTCGCCGTTTACCAGGGATCCGGAAAAATAAAAATAATTCACGTTAGGAAAAGTTTTTATAAGCTGGGTTATTTCGTTACATATCTTTTTGCCTGATTTTGAGCGGAATTTTCCCCAGAACTGCCACTCGCTGCAGAAATGGCAGCGCGTAGGGCATCCCCGGCTGTCAAAAATATCCAAACGATGAGGCTCTCTGTATAAACGCATATTAATATCATCTTTGAAATCAGAATAATCAGGAACGGGCAGGCTGTCAAGATCGCTTATTCCTGGAACATAGCCGCCATCTATGATTACTCCGTCCTTAAACATCAAACAGCCTTCTATGTTCTTAATTGTTCCCAGATTATTTACATTATCTATTATGTCAAATAACGGCTTTTCCCCTTCGCCATGGACGACAATATCCACACAGTCCTGCGTAATGAAAAAATCCCCTTTTTGCTGCCTGGAACAATCAGGCCCGCCGAATACTATAATGCGGCTTTTATCTATTTCTTTTATTCTTTTCGCTATCTCAAGGCTCGCCCACGCTGAGCTGAAATGCACTGTAAAACCGATAATCTCAGCCCCTGAATTTAATATCTTATCTATATAAAAATCCAGTATCTTGCCATTTGAATTCAAAAGCGAACTGACTGTCTCCTTCTTCTCCCAGTAAGAGTAATAATCCTTGTCATCCCACATCTTTTTCAGTTCATGAGGGCTGGCATGGTAAAACGCGTTATTAAGGTCAAAAAGATGCGCCTCGTGGCCTTTTTGCCTGATCAAGGCCGCCAGGAAACACATGGTATACGGCGGGCAATCCCTTCCCCACGCTGGAGCTTGAATAAACGCTAATTTCATTTTAATGAGCGCTTGACTTATGGAACGAGCGAAGCGAGTAAACATAAGTCAATGCGCGAATTAATCCTTGGCATTTTGCGTAACACATTAAAATAACTAGCCTCTAGAGCATTTAAATCCCCCGCAAAATGCCAAGGATAATTTCGGACTTATGGCTTACGTCGTCCTGCGGACTCCGTAAGCCATGTCCTTAATTAATTCAAAACTAATTTCTGCACGTCCGGCCTGAAACTCACATGAGAATTCAGCAAATTGACGTTAGCCGGGTTACTGTTAAGACAGAATTTGCACATCTTAACTGCGTTTTCGGAAGCCAGGTCCGCCCTTATCTGCTGATACTTAGGATTATTCCAGATAGAGAGTATGTCGCTATTTCGGAGCTCTCCGAAATGCTCGCCTGAACAGCAGCACGGCAATACAGCGCCTTCCGTATCCACGTAAATGCTTTTCCATGGATCAGAGCATCTGGTTTTAAAATAACTGTCAGCCGCAAACCTTGGCGGAAGCATTAAGGTAATATTAAGTTCATGCGCCAACCGGCCGGCCTTATCAAACATCTCATTGGTTATCTGCTGCATAAAGAAGCAGGATAACTTTAGATGGGCCTGTTTAAAAATCGTAAGATAATTACACTGGACGCAGTCAACCCCGAGAAACGAAGCCAATTCTATGAATTTCGGCAGATCTTCTATGTTCATCGTATTTACCAGAAAAACAAGGGTTATGTAAGGAGCTTCCTTGCTGGTTCTCCTTGCGACGATATAGCGGATATGCTCCACAATCTTATCAAATCCGCCTTTTAACCCGGTGATATGCTCATGCAGTTTGGCGTTAGACGCGTGCATTGAGATCTGTATGCTGTATTTACTTGCGGTAAAGATATCAGCCAGGCCCTCCTTTAAGGCTATTCCGTTAGTAGTAAATATCTTATTTTTATCCGACAAGGTAGTATTTATATGCTCCAAGAAATCTTTTACGCCAGGCACTAATAAAACTTCTCCCATCCCGCAAAAACTAATATAATCTGTCTTTTTAATCATCTCGTTCAAGCGGGCCTCGAAATAATTCCTATACAGCTTGAGGCTGAAAGGCTTGTACTCCCCTTCCAGGCAGAATACACAGCTTGCGTTACATTTATAATTAGCGCCTATAGTTATTCCCTGGGGCAGAGATTGTAAAGCTGTTCTCTTGTCTCTGAACTCTATGTTATTTAATTCAATATTTGAAATCTTGTTAGAAATTACCTCTATCCTGCGAACCTTATTATCGCCGAATAAATCTATAGCAGCCTTGTCTCCGTGCAAAGCCAATGCCTCTCCTACAATAGGGAAAACAGTGCAGACAAGCCAGCAAGAACACTTACTGCCTTTAATAAAATCCCGTATCTTATTTGCCTTGTCTGAAGCCCATAGATCATCAAAGTTCTCCTCCCTGATATTCCCTATCACATTCTCCTTCAATAAAGGGCAGAAAAACATGTTGCCGTACGGGTCAAACATGGCGAATTTAAACGCAGCGTCGCAATTATAAGCGAACCTCTTTCCGGTCTTCTGGAAATCAACCAAATGGGACCAATAATAAATCTTGGTCAATAAATTTATCTTATCTTTCGTTTTTCCCAAAGAATCACTGAACCTTTCTAAATCTGAAGTTTTGGATATCTCCCTTTGTATTATCCGGGCGATATCGTTCTTTATCCTTATAAAATCATCTTCTTCCCATTGGAATGTTTCAGGGGACCTGGGTTGTTTAGGCACACCGAATTGAGCAAAAAAATCAAGACCGTGACTATCCGCGAATTCCCAGCAAGGTATCAACTGATCTGCATTAAACGGAGTCAAGACAAACGTAGCGCTTAAACGCACGTTTGGCAATTCCTTTTTGAAACGATTCACAGTTCTAGCAAAATTATCAAAACCGCCTTTGACCCCCCTGACCTTATCGTAAACATCTCCTATGCCGTCAAGAGAACTGCCTATCCATAAAGAATCGCAGCTAAAAATTTTTAAAATATCCTTTGTCCTGTTAAGTATTGTTTCTGTTTTCATCCCATTCGTCAAAATTCCTAATGAAACCTGCGGCAATGCCTCTTTAATAAAAACACATATATCTACGATATCATGCCTCAGGAAAGGTTCTCCTCCAGAGAGCACAACTGTCTTTATTTCTTTCAAGCGTTTCGAATTATTCACAAGATCCTTGATTTCATCCAACGTAAACTCATCTACTATGCCTTTATTGTTCCTCTGATGATAATCCCATATATCGCAGGTAATGCACCTGCTGTTGCAGGAATGAGTCAGCTCAATGTGCAGTTCTTCCGGCTTTAGGCCGGTTTTTTCCAAGCCGTCTTTATTCATATAATCAAGAGATAACTCTATAACCTTATCTGTTTTTTCAATAATATCCCGGACACAAAGCATATCTGAAGAGGAAAGGGCGTTTTCTTTGTCCGGCGCTATTGTATCCGGAACGCCCTGTGTGTCTTCAAAGCCGCTCTCCGTAATATCCGCGTAAACCCTGTCCAGCTGTTTCGCTATATTATTCCAATCATATTTCTTCTCTACCAGAGTCCTGGCGTTGCGGGCAAGTTTTTTATACAACTCTTCATTCTGTAAAAGCTCTATAACATTTTCGGCAAAGTCTTTCGGATTATCTGCGATCAATATATTCAAACCGTGAACCGCGTCAATCCCGTACGAGCCGCGGGTCGTGCATACAACAGGAGTGCCGGTAGCCATGGCCTCCAAAACCTTTCCTTTTATCCCTGCGCTGTTCTTAAAGGGGCATATAAATATAGATGTACCCTGTAAATGCGGATTCACGTCCTGCACTGTGCCTATGACATGAACGCCTTCTATCTCTGAAAGCTTCATTATGTTTTCCGTAGGGTCTGAACCTACAAGCTTCAAAACTGCTTCAGGCACGGCCTTTTTTATAATAGGGAAAATATCTTTGCAGAAATAACTAGCCGCTTCTTCGTTAGGATAGTGAGGATAATGCCCCACAAATATGAGAGATTTATTCTTCCCCGACTTTTCTTTAAATTTAAAATGCTCCAAATCCACTCCCGTGGGAATCAAAGAATAGTCGGATTTCGGAGAAAATGCCTTTATAACATTCAAATCTTCGTTTGAAAGGGTTATGATCTTATCTATTTTCTTATACGAAGAACTATGATGCCTTATAACCTTCAGGTAATCGACGAAATCAGCCAAAGAATCGCTCATGCCTTTTTTATAATACGATTTATGGAATGATAAAATACTTATATCATGCTCGGTATAAACTATAGGGATATACTTGATAAACTTATTTAAATAAAGCATTTCGTTTGATTCTATATGGACTAAATCAATCGGAGATTTTTCCTGAATTTCCTTCAGCTTTTCTATAAGGAAACTGCTGTATGAGTATTTATAACGTCTTGGGAATAAAAAATCATTATTAACAGTTTTCGGATGGATTACGTGTATTTCTTTAAAAGTTCCCTTAATGTGCCCGGCGTATTCCGCTTCTTTTTCGTCATGAATCAAGGACAAAAGAATTATATTATACTTTTCAGACAAGCGCTTATAAAGATTGTATATTCTCAATTTCCCCCCGCTATTAAGCGGGTAGATAATAAAAGGTGTTATCAATAGGACTGTCTTTTTGTCAGGATGGACATAATTATTCCGCATTAAATTCCTATAATAGAGTATACCCCTGTTTAAAATCTTTTTGTCGGAAATCCTGGCGTATTTCCTCTCCCGGAACCTATTTATCATGGCAGGGACAATATGACTAAAAGCCCATAAATAACCTATCAAAAAAGTAACGCGGCCGCTATGCTTGCCGCAATACAAAAACTTCGGGATTTGATTCAAATGGCTCCAAAGCATGCGGGAATCATTTAAGTTTTTCCACATAAACAGCAATTCATTTTTTATCTCTTTATGCCTTACGTAATTTAAAGTAGCGGCGCCTTTGTGATAAACCAGGCTTTTAGGCTCGTATAAGACCTTGAGGCCTCTCTTTTGCGCCCTGTATGAGATATCTATGTCTTCCCAACAATTAGGCCTGTATATATCATCAAAACCTCCGAGCCATAAAAAATCCCTTTTACGGAAACACATTGCCCCTCCTACGGCAAATACCGTAGGCGAAGTCTGCGATACCCTGTCTCCGTTGCCGGTCTCAGCCTCGTTCCACAAGCTAAAATAGCCATCTTTGAATTTTCCCATGTGCATGCCGTAATTGAAAGTCTTCAAGTCCCAGTAATACAACTTAGGGGATACGGCAAAAACTTCCGGATTTTTAAAATGGGCCTTTAATGGTTCTAAAAAATCTTTGGAAACCATGATATCATTGTTCAATAAGACTATTAATTCCCCTTTAGCTTCTTTTATTCCCCGGTTGCAGGTTCTCCCGAATCCCATATTGCGGTTATTGCGGATTACCCTGGTTTTTGGAAAACTATCCTTGATAAGATCAGCGATATTGTACTTACTGGCATCATCTACAACTAAAACTTCATGCTTATCTTCTTTGAACTCATCTGCTTCATATATCGAAGAAAGGCATTTTTCTAATAAGTCTATACCGTTCCAATTAGGTATGACAATGCTCACGGTCAAATTATCAAAAGGTACAACATCCCTTTTCTTTTTAAAATACATACTTATCTTTCCGAACAACCCCTCCATCGCATGCTCAAATACAAGCGCTAGCGCATGAAGCAAAATAACAGGGCTTAAAAAAAGGACTGTTATCAACCATATAAAACTATAAACTTTGCTTAGCGATTGCTTTAAAATAACCCTGGAATGCCATATAATCTTCCATAACGGGTTTAAGATAAATCTAAAACCTTCGGAATTATATATACCGGATAATTCTTTCTGCGTTTCATTTAATCTATTGATAGTAAGCTCTAAATCCTGGCTTTTATCATAGATGACGCCGTCTTTACGCAGGCCTTCATCCAGGCTTGTTTTCAGCTTATTGGAGAGATTGGAGACTTCTTCTTTGTAGGCAGAGAGTTCTTCGCTTATAGAATCGAGCTTTTTGGACAGTTCTTCTATGTACTGCCGATTCTCTATGATGGCATTCTCTTTTTCCGTTATAGTATTGT
>Ga0315293_10000238_pt1 | contig 48443 bp, 44 predicted proteins | sample YL17G13_20_MG_FD_203071 | JGI IMG/M metagenome (GOLD analysis project Ga0315293, IMG submission 203071) | Sediment microbial communities from Yellowstone Lake, YNP, Wyoming, USA - YL17G13_20 | ecosystem: Environmental > Aquatic > Freshwater > Lake > Sediment | place: USA: Wyoming | collected... | reverse complement strand
CAAAGGATTTTATCCACCAGGATGCCCTGGCAAAGATTATGTTAGAGATAGACGGGGCGGGTTTAGAATGCTTGGTGTTTATGACGGATAATTTTAATACTTCTTTGTGGTATAATATTATATGGATATGATTAAATTTTCTAATTGTAATTGCGAAGTAGAAAAAGGCAAGTTTGATGTTAATAATATTCCCTTGGATTGCCCTGCTACCTGGAACCTTATATCATCTGGTTTTACTAAGGGGGTTTTTCAATTAGAAACTCGGCTTGGGAGTGAGTGGGCTAGGAAGGTCAAACCTTCGAACATAAAAGAACTTGCGGCGCTAACGGCAATCATTAGGCCGTCAGCACTTGAATGTTTAGGTGGGGACACCAAAATACTCAGGAGAAGATATTATCAAAATGGAAGAAAGAGATATCATTACGAATACTGTACCATAAAAGAATTATATAATGAATATTTGGCTTTACAAAAACACTATATAAAAATGCGAGAAGGATTATTGCACTCTAAACAACCATTGTACAAAGAGGAAACAAGGGAAGAAATTAGAAAATTATTAGTTCTTGGCGAATTGACACAAAAAGAAATAGGAAGAATATATGGTGTTAAACAACCATCAATTAGTAGAATTAAACTACATAAATCTTTTAGGAAAACAAAAAATAAAGAAGTAACAAGAAAGCTTGGGATCATTTCTTTAAACGAGGAAACCAAAGAATTATTTAATAATAAAATTATAAGTGTGATTAAAAACGGAACACAAAAAACATATAAATTAAAAATAAGGAATAGCTATAAAATATTAAAACACAAAGAAAGAAATTTTAATATAAATGCGACAGGAGAACACTTATTTCTTACAAAAAATGGATGGAAAAAACTCAAAGACATTAAACCTGGGGACTACGTAGCAACAATAAACAAATGGTCTGGCAAATATCGCAGTAAAAATAAACATAGCGACGGATGGAAAAATTTTAAGAATATAGCATTTTATCATTATGAGTATAGTTGTATATTTTGTGACTGGAACCAAACATCTTTAGATGTACACCATATATATAATACGAGATATATAGACAACAACAAAGATAATTTGGTTTGGCTATGCCCAAATCACCATAGGATGTGTACAGAAAACCAAATATCTGCTGACGAAATCAAAAAACAAAGAGAAAAATATAGATTGCATTTTTCTAAAGATTTCAAATATGTTCAAATTATTGACATAGAAGACTGTGAAGAAGAAGAGACTTATGATATACAAGTAGAAGGTCCAAACCATAATTATATAGCAGGAGATTTCATAGTTCATAATTCTGGTCAAGCGGAAGAGTATGTTGATATAAAATTTGGCAAAAAGCAACAATCATATTTACATTCTAAATTAGAAAACATTTTAAAGGATACATATGGAACTTTAATTTACCAAGAGCAGAGCCTAAAAATAGCTCAAGAAATAGCAGGATTTTCTTTAGAGGATGCAGATCAACTAAGAGTTGCAATTGGAAAAAAGAAAGTCGATTTGATGGCATCTCTTAAGAATAGATTTATAGAAGGATGTCAAAAAAATAGTGGATTATCTAAAGAAATTTCTGAACAAATCTTTGGTTGGATAGAAAAAAGTCAGCGTTACCAATTTAATTACAGCCACGCCGTAAGTTATGGGATGTTAAGTTATACCACGAGTTATTTAAAGACCCATTTCCCACACGAGTTCTTTACAAGTTATTTAACATTTTCCAACTATAAGGGAGATCCAAAACAAGAGGTATATGAATTAGTCCAAGATGCAAGATTGTTTGGAATAAATATTCTTCCCCCAGATATTAAAACATGTAATATACATTTTAAAATGATAGAAGATGAAATAAAATTTGGTCTTTCTAACATAAGAGGCATTGGTCAATCCTCTATAACTAAAATTATAGAACAAAGTAAATCTTTATCTACATTTAATGAATTTTTGAAATCTCTGTCTATTCTCCATCGTGGTACTGGAATTGCTTTAATAAAATCTGGAGCCTGTGATTGTTACAATATGGAAAGATCTCAAATGGCAAAAGAATTAGAGATTGTATTTGGGACAACTATTAAAAATAAAGAAGGAAAAAATGAGGAAATACGGGGCTTGACAGAAAAAGAACGAGCGTGGTTTTTTAATAAATTAATTGATAATAGATCAATAAAGGATGTTTTATTTGAAATGGTTCAACAGGCTGAAAATAGTCCTGGAAAATCTTTATCATCCCTCAAAAAAGAAGATATTGTTAATTGGTCTAAAAAAATTCTTGGAGAACAATTTGATTTCTCCGGTATGACAAAAATAGATATAACAAATAGATTAAAAGAAAATGGATATAATGAAGAATCAATGAAATCATGTATTGTTGGTAAAAGATTACAAATTATCAAAAATAAATTGGAGCAATTAAAAATAAATGAGATAGACACCAACTTGGCTAAATCTGTAGCTGAAAAATATTTTCTTGGTATTGCCCTGAGTTGTTCGCCAGCAGATGATGTTGACGATAGTTCGGCAACTCACAACTGTCTTGATTTAATGAAATGTTTAAATGGCGAGTCGTTTTCATCTGTTGTCGTAATAGATTCTGTAAAACATACAAAGACTAAAAAAGGGAAAAATCCCGGCGCTCCAATGTGTTTTCTTACAATGTCAGATTCTAGTTATTCAATCGACCATTCCGTAGTATTCCCGGATGTTTATGAAAAAATGCACGGGTTATGTAAAGATGGATTAATTTGCCTTGTGACCGGATATAAGAAAAATGGAAGTATTATTGTTCAAAATTTACAAAAATTAATTTAAAAATAATTAAAATTATGGTATAATAGTTGTATGGACAAAAAATATTATAAAAACATAGAAGAAATTTGGAAAGATATAGCCGGGTATGTTGGTTTATATATGATTTCTAACTGGGGCAGGGTAAAAAGTCTTAATTTTAATAGGACTAGAAAAGAACAAATTTTAAAACTTCATCAAATTAATAAATACGGATATCTACAGGTAGCTTTATATAAAAATAATAAGCCCAAAAGATTTTTGATACACAAACTTGTTCTAGAAACATTTATTGGACCTTGCCATTTCGGTAAAGAGGGATGTCATAACGACGGAAATCCATCAAATAATTTTGTTGGGAATTTAAGATGGGATACACGCAAAAGAAATATGAATGATCAGATAAAACATGGGACAAAGTTTAACAAAGCCAGAGGTTCCAAACAACATCTAGCCAAAGTCAATGATAATAAAGTAATGGAAATTAGAAGATTATGGCAAGAAGGTAATTTAACCCAAGAGGAAATTGCAAACATTTATGGAATAAAAAAACTCTCTGTGTGGAGAATTGTTAATTATCAAACATGGAAACACGTAAAATAAGAAAAGGAGAATTAAATGGAGCTTAGAACCTACGGAGTTGGCGTTGTAGTGGCAGACGCAGAATTTAAATCTTTTGAAAATGGTGGCGGAGTCGGTTCAGTCAATTTAGCTTTTAATCGCAGTTTTAAAGATAGAGAGGGGGCATGGCAGAAGGAAACATCATATGTTAAGGCCCAAATCTTTGGACCAAAAGCGGAGAAATTTGTACGATTTGCAAAGAAAGGGGTTCCAATATATTGTGATGGATATATAAAAATGGATTCATGGCAAACAAAAGAAGGAGAAAAAAGAACTTCTTTGGTTTTAAATCTAACGAACTTTGAAATTGTTCAAAAACTGAACGGAGAAAACAAGATAGAGTCTACAAATCCAGGGAAGACAGTTGTTTCGCCGCCAAAAAATAAACAAGCGAAGAAAGAACCACAACCAGTGTCGGTAGCGGTAAGTGAAGTTGAAGATAATGATGAAGTACCGTTCTAAAAATGATATTCAAGGATAATGGATATATCAAGTTTATTAAATATTTGTCGCATAAAATCTCTCGAATTTATTATAATAGTTATTTAAATTACGACGATTATGTTCAAATAGGTCTAATTGCCTTTTGGAAATCTGAAAACAAATGGAAAAAAGAAAAGGGTGACTTTGGACCATATGTTAGAACAGCCATATTTTATGCTATAATAAATGAGGCTATCAAAAGCACAGGAGCATTTTATGCTCCTTTTTTGGATAAAAATTTGTCAATAAAAATTAGAAACTATTTAAATAATGGTAAAACAGAAAACGATGTTTGTAAACTTTTAAATATATCTCATGGAAGATTACAAGAACTAAAACGAATTTCAATGTCTATGTGCGAAATATATACAGATATTAAAGATGAAAAATATCCAATAGATTTATTAGAAATTGACGACAGATTATCGGAAGAAGAAATGAGTTTATTTTTAACAAACGAAGTGGTAGGTAATAGAATCACAAAATGCAGGATGCTCAAAAGAATAAAAGATAAATTAGCGGCATATTAAATGAGAAAAAAACGTATTCTTTTTGTTAATGAGGGAAGTTATCTGGCGACCGGATTCGCCACGTATGGAAACGAAGTTTTAAAAAGACTTTATGCAACTAATGAATTCGAACTTTTCGAGTTGGGCGCATACGTAGAAGACGGAGACCAAAGAATAAACTCCATACCGTGGAAATTCTACGCGGCGGCTCCGAATAAAAACGACGAAGAGGGACAAAGAATATATAGAAATGATCCTATTAACCAATTTGGAAAAATGCGTTTCGATTCCGTTTGTTTGGATTGTAAACCTGATATAGTTTGTGTCCCCCCATGGACTAAAGTGCAAACCCCATGCGGGATTGTAAATATACAAGATATAAAAGTAGGAGATGAAGTTATATCTCATACCGGAGAACCTAAAAAAGTATTACAAACTTTCAAGAAACAGTATAAAGGAAATGTCGTAAAAATTAAAATAGGTACTGATAGTAGAGAATATACTTTAACAGAAGATCACCCCGTGCTTGTTATTAAAAATGTTCGACGACATTCCAAAGGCAGGAAAGTTTCAGAAAGACATTTTATAAAAGACGCAATATTTATATCCGCTAAAAATGTTGGTACTGGAGATTATGTTTTAATTCCCAAAAATATGTCAAACAATCAATATAGTAATATTAAAATATCTGATTTTTTACATCAATTTATACTATCCGATGACAATAGCTTGATTATGGCTAGTGGTAGACCAAATGCTAAATATATAAATAATTATATAAATATAGACAATGATTTAGCCAGATTGTTCGGATATTATTGTGCGGAGGGTCATACAGATAGGCACGGTGTTCATTTTACTTTTGGTTGTAGCGATAGAGAAAAACAATTTGTCAATGATGTAGAAAATTTATTAAAAAATATTTTTAATATTAAATGTACCATAAGCCAAGACGGAAGTAGATCACGAATAAGAGTAGATTGTATAATTTTAGGTGCCTTTTTTGAAAAACTTGCCGGGAATGGAGCGTTCAATAAATACATCCCTCTTTTTATATTTGACAACAATAGCGAAAATATAATTAAAAGTTTTATTAAGGGGTTGGTAAGAGGAGATGGGTGTTATAATGGATCTGACATAACATACAGTAGTGTGTCTGAACAATTGGCAATGCAATTGCGAAATTTATTTTTTAGACTTAGTATAAAAAATTGTATTTATAAAAATCCTTCAAGAACATATATAAGAAAAAGCGATGGACAAACTAAAAATAATTCTGAAATATTTATGATCTCTATTATAAATAATTATGCACAACAATTACATTCTATTGTACAAAAAGAAACCATATTGCCGGAAGAACATCTTGAATTTGATTCGGATGGACTTGGATGGTTTGAAGGCAATTATTTTGTCGCAAGAGTTAAAACTATTCACAAAGAATGTCATTACAAAGGTCAAGTCTATAATTTGGAAGTAGAAGATAACAATACTTATGTCACAGGATTCATAGTACATAATTGTGATATAAGAGACGAATGGATGGTGTCGTGGATAGACAATACTCCTTTCAGAAATTTCTTTAAATTTATTCATATGGCATGTTGTGACGGTTCGCCCCAACGCGCCGTATGGTTAGATAGTATGTCAAGAAGAGATAAAATATTGACTTATAGTGATTTTGGACAAAGAATATTAAGGAAAGAGGGTGGAGATAAAATTCCATTAGGCCCAATCGCATCCCCTGGTTCTGATTTGGACATGTTCAAACCCGCAGAAGATAAAAGAGCACATAAAACAAAACTTGGGATTGATCCTAATACGATAATTATTGGCACTATAAACAGGAACCAAAAAAGGAAGCTGTTTTACGATCTAGTAGAGGCCTTTTCCAAATGGATTTATAAAGCAAAAACAAAGGGCCACATTGATCTAGTCAAGAAAACATTTTTATATTTACACACAAGTTATCCGGATGTTGGTTATGATATTGGTAGAGCAATTCAAGAATTTAAAGTTGGAACAAAAGTTTTATTAACATATATGTGTCAGTCATGCGGCACCGTTTATCCTAGTTTCTTCCAGGGAGAATGGGCTGTTTGTCGAAGATGTAAGAATAAAACAGCACATCCCCCGAATGCCAATAGCTCTCCGTCAAGAGAAGTTCTTGCAGAGATAATGAAATTATTTGATTTATATATAAATTATAGCGTGTGCGAGGGATTTTCGATGGGGTGTCGTGACGCAAACGCCTGTGGAACTCCAGTTGCAGCGGTTCGTTATTCGGCGATGGAAGACCACATTGCGGTTCCAGGAAATATTCCCATAGAAGTAGGCCGTTTCTTTTATGAATCCGTTATTGAAACTGAACAAAAACGCGCTCTACCAAATAACGATGACTTTGTACAAAAATTAGACAATTTCGTTAAAATGAGTGAAGAAAAAAGAAAAGAAATATCTAAAAAGATTAGAGCGTATGCGATTGAACCCGCAGAGGTCTACGGGCAAACGGAGAAGCTTCCTAGGTTTAGTTGGGATAGGACTGCGGCGATTTGGCGGAATGTTTTAAATCAAACAGAGATCAAAGACCCAAATACCACATGGTTAAATCCTGTGCCACAATTAATACAACCCAATTTATTAGAACCCCCACAAAATTTAGATAATGTAGAATGCGTCAACTATATTATAAAAGAGATTTGGCGCAAACCCGAAATGGTAAATAGTTATTTCGCACTAGATTGGGTAAGATTCTTGAATCAAGGTTTCCGGATAGAGGGATCTCAGAAAATAAATGTTGATAGACAATATGTTGGAAATCACTTTCTTGGCTTGGTCAACCAACAGAATAAAGCCGAAGAACATAGGGTAAAATTATTGAACCCTAATAAAAATGAAATTAATTTCGAGATATTTTGATGAGTAAATTTATAGACTTAACAGGTCAAAGATTTGGGAGATTGGTTCCAAGAGAATGTGTTGGCTCAAATCAATATAAAGCTTCTCTTTGGTTGTGCGAGTGTGATTGTGGAAATATTAAAATTGTAGTTGGTCAAAATCTTAAAAGCGGCAATACAAATAGTTGTGGGTGTCTCCATTCTGAAAAATTGAAACAAAATTTTATTGATTTAACAGATCAAAAATTTGGTAAACTTGTTGTTATCAAATATATTGGTCAAGATAATTATAGGAATTCTCTTTGGCTGTGTCTATGCGAATGTGGAAAAGAAAAAATCATTAGTGGTTATAATCTTAAAAGAGGACAAACAAGAAGCTGTGGATGTCTAATGATAGAAAAAACAATTATGATGGGCAAAAACAATATAACACATGGACATAGCCTAAATAAAAAAGTTTCAAAGACATACTCTTCGTGGAGACATATGAAAGAAAGATGCAATAATAAAAAATGTAAAGATTATAAAAATTATGGTGGACGAGGAATAAAAATATGTGAACGATGGCTAGATAAAAATAATGGATTTCAAAACTTCCTGGAAGACATGGGCGAATGTCCTCCTGGTCTTTCCCTGGATAGAATTGACAATAATAAATTGATAAATGGCTATTCTCCTAACAATTGTAGGTGGGCTACGCCCAAACAACAAGCTAATAATCAAAGAAGTAATCTGGATGAACGATCGTTGTTGATACGTAAATACGAACGTAAATTAAGAAATGCTGTATGGAGATTACGATTAAAAAATAAAAATATAATTGTTTTTTCAAAATATTTGCCATACAATTCTAAACAATTATATGACCACCTAGAAAACATTAGAAGTTTTCAAAATAATTGTTGCCCTATGTGCAATAAATCTTACGATGAAATTAAATATGATTTAGATCACACAATTCCAACTTCATCTGCCGAAACCAAGGAAGAATTATTAAAACTTTTTAATTTAAATAATTTATCTCTTCTTTGTTATAAATGTAATAGATATATAAAAAGAAAAATAAATAATGTATAAAATATTATATATCTCGCCTTATCGTGATGGAACAGGCTATAGCAATGCGGCTTTGGCAAATATTTTATGTTTTCAAAAGGCTGGCTACAATGTAGCAGTAAGACCTGTAAGAATGTCTGAGCTTAAACCAAAAGAAAAATGTGTTATTGATAATTTAGAAAAAGGAAATTTAAAAAATATAGATGTAATCATTGAACATAATTTACCATCCACCTTTGAGAAAAGGGTGAATATAAGAACTATTGGTATCTTTCATTATGAAACTACTCATTTAAGTAGTTCTCTTTGGATAGAGTCTATTAATAAGCTGGATGAAATATGGGTAGAATGTATCCAACAAAAGTGTGCATGTGTAAGCAGCGGCGTTGTTGTCCCTGTTAAAATATTGCCATATTCTGTTGATATTAAAAAATATGAAAATAAATTAAATCCACTCAATATTACAGTATTAAAAGATAAGTGTGTCTATTATTCTATATCAGAAAATACTCGGAGGAAAAATATAGCAGCTTTAATTCGTGCCTATTATAGTGCGTTCACACAAAAGGAAAATGTAATACTTGTAATTAAAACCTGCGCCGCTGGGCACACCGCTGTCTCAACAATGAAATTAATGAGTGGATTTATCTCTGATATTCAAAAGGCAGTACACATATACTCAGATAACAAAAATTATCCGCCCATTCTTGTTTTGACAGACTATTTATCAGAGAAACAACTAGCTCAACTTCACATATCCTGCAATGTTTTCGTCTCTCCAAGCCATGGGGAAGCGGGGTGTATTCCAGCCTACGATGCTATGGGATTTGGAAACCCCATAATAGTAAGTAATTGGGGTAATTTTCCAGAACTCTGTTATGAACAAGCCCATATGTACTGGGAGCCAGACAAGGAAATGTTCCGTCATCCTGGAGAAATTGATTGCGGGTGGTTAATATCTGGAGCACTCACATATTGTTTTGGTCAGTTAAACGGCGGAAATGATCTATATAAGGGTACAGAAAAATGGTTTGACCCTAACATGCCAGCTTTTGTTGATATTCTTAAAAAATCATATCTAGAATGGAAAGATGGATCATTAGAAAAAAGAGGAGAAGCGGCAAAAGAAAGAGTTAAGGCGTTTTCTTATAACAATGTTGGAAAAGTTATTAAAAACTTAATAGGAGATAAAGACTAGTGGCTATGACATTTTCCTCAATCTTGCGAGGCGTCAATCGCCCAGAGAACGATAAATTGAACGTCCTCACAATCAACAACGACGAGAAGCTCCAATGGCTTCTCTCTCGAACTGATCACAATTTTTTCTATGTAAACAATCCCCAAAGCCCTCCGTGGAATACAACAGTTCGTGAAAAGCCGGACAACTGTATTTTGTTAAAGCCAGGAGATCTTTCAGAACAAGTAAACGATGTTGCTTTCGACTTAATCGTGTGCCAAAACCGTAGTCGTGATTATAATATTTTATCAAAACTAGCAACCCATTTGTCTTGCCCCTTGCTCGGTATAAACAATTTTCTTCCTTTCCCAGAAATGAACCAATTCTATATCCAAAGTCTTGCAGATCAAGTCTATAATTCGCAAATATTTTCATCCAAATTTGTATGCAATTCTTGGGGATTAGATGATAAAGATGTTGCTATTATAGAAAAATGTGTTGATACGGAAATATTCAGCGGGTGGGTAAGGGGCGACAATAAAGTTTTGATTAATTGCGATTGGTACCAGAACAGAAAAAATATTAACGGGTTTGATTTATTAGAGAAAATAGGGAAACAATTACCCATTAATTTAATTGGACAAAATCCTGGAATTAGCAGTCTTCCAAAAAATCTTGATGACCTTGTTGGTAAATATAGAAATGCTTCTGTTTTCTTGAATACCTCGTCGTGGCTTTCGTGCCCCCTGGAATTATTGGAGGCACTCTCGACAGGAACACCATGCGTGAGCACAAAAAATTGTGATACCATGGATTATATAACGCACGGAAAGAATGGATTTTTAAGCAACGACCCAGAGGAAATAATTAAATATTCAAAGGAATTAATCAATAATAAAGAATTAGCTAAAAAAATTGGTGGTGCTGGACGTAAAATGATGGTAGAAAAATTTAATGAAAAAATCTTTGTAGAAAAATACAATAAAATATTTTACGAAACTATAGACCGGCCATGCAGCTTATTAATAGGCTAAAAGGAAAATAAAATGATTGTCTCAATTTGTGACCGCTGTTGCCATATAGAGAATAACAAATGTTTAGCTGATCAATTTTATATATCAACTCCCAAAAATAACCTCGCCCCTGGATTCTGTCGAATTTATCGTTCTATACCCTGGGCTAAAAATCAAAAATCTTCCCAAGATATATCTCTGATTCAATTAGCAAAAAAAGAATCAGAATTATCATACGACCTCGTTATTATACATAGTAGTGACGACCACCTCGAAACGCTAAAGAATAATCTCTCGTATAATTCTTGTCCCGCTTTATCTTCAACCAACAGATTTTATAATCCTTTGAAACACATTATAGTTGCTGATACAACTAATAAAAAAGATAGATCTCAAGTTATTGAATTATTTCAACAACATAAAGATGTTGTTAAGTTGGATGTTCTCGTAAACGGAGAGGAAGAAAAACCCACGAATACTATAAATCGCATCGTTAAATTGGTCAAAGAAAAATATTTCGTCATTATTCCGAGTTCAAAGATTTTATGTGGGCGTGACAATGAGATTATGATAAATGAAATTAACAATCGGGATAGTCGGTTTATTTATTGGCCCTTTAAAACAAAGCTCGCGCAAACCGAGATTCTTCCATTACAACCTATTTGGGGATTATATATAAAAAATTCCTACGATAAACTATTGGAACCAAGAGAAACCCCAAAGACTTTTTATGAAATTTTAAAAGAAGAAGAATTAAGCACAGGGATTTCTCTTTGTTGTCCTTTGGATATTATAATATAAATGGACCTAAAAAAGAAAGAATCTGAAAAACGCAAAAGAGAAGGAGAAGCCAATCTCAACAAACTGGGTCTTTCTTTAAATTCAGACTTGATTGCTGTTGGGGTTATTTTTGAAAATTTATTAAAATCAGATATAAATCTTAGTTTGTTAAATGGAGTAAATCAGATCTTCGATGGATGGATTGGGGTTGATATCAATGTTTTCGCCCATAATTTAACTGAACCATGTGTCTTTCTTTTAGCTCCTCTTTTGGATTTAAAGTATATTCATAGTTGGACCTACCCATTAATAGCAGTAAATAAATCTACACTTCAAACAGCACTTTCTAGCAAAAGTCAAAATATCTATTGCTCTTCCTCGTATAATATAGATGACAAAAGGATTAAACTTTTTGAGAAATTAGATTTAGTTGAAATAATTAAACTTATAGTGAAAGATTTGAAAAAAGGAGAATCGAATGAAACAATCTGTCAATTTTGATGTACAATGCGCTGATAAAAATGTATTCCCACAATTAATGGAAGTTTTAAAAAAATGGTGTGAAGGCAAAAATATTATTATGGATTTTAATATAACAAAAGCAACAATTATAATGTTGGATAAAGACGAGATGATTAAAAAATAAATGAAAAAAAATGAAATAATAGAAGCGTTATTGGCTAAAGGAATTAAGCAAGAAGAAATTGCTAATTTAAAATTGAAAGAACTTAAAACAATGCTAGAAGAAGAGCAAAAGGGAGAGAATAGTCTTATTATTTTGGATCAAATTAAAGACGCTGAAGATGATCCAATTAGATTTCCAGTCAATTCTCCAAAGGAAATAAAATTAGAGCAAGACAAGAAAGTTGTGCCAGATATGTCTTTATCTAATCCGCCTGTCCCGTCAGATGCGGGTTGGACCCAATACGTACTTTCATTGCTCCAGGATGACGAGATGGAAGGAGAGCATCCTCGTCTTGAGGGGTTGCGTCGTGTAGCAGAATTATTGTTGGGAGAAGTAATAGAAGAAAGATGTGAATTAATTTTTCCCCCTAGCGTTGAAAATGAGATGACGGTAGGAGTAAAATCTATAATTATTTTCGAAAATGGTAAACGCTTTGAAGCACTAGCAGATGCCAATTGCAATAATTGCCAGAAAGAATTTTCGATGTATTTAACAGCGATGGCGGATACAAGAAGTAAAGGAAGGGCGTATCGTGCGGCTTTGCACCTTAAAAGAGTTGTATCCGCAGAAGAAATAGGAGTCTCTAATAACGAAGAAGTAGAAAATCCAAATAAATTAATAAATACAGGACAAATAACAACAATCAGACTGCTCTCAGATAGGTCTGGTATTTCAATTCATAAGTTATTGACAGATCTTGAAATATCTTGTGTGGTGAAAGATGGTGCCGTAGACTTGAAGACGTTAAAATATTCTGAGGCTCTCGTGGTCTTGAATCGTTTGAATAGCATGAGGCAGGAAGAATTTGTTCCAGAGAAATTAAAGAGGTAAAATAAATGGGAAAAAAAATAATAAAAGCATATAAAATTTACAAACCCAAAAAAGATGGAACAGGAAGCGCGTCCCAATTTTCATGGTCTGAAGATAAAAGATGTATATTCCTTGAAATGAGTGCCCAGTTATCAGAAAAGGATTCAGATGGGAATTCCACCTTCGACTGGAAGAATAAGTTATCATTTAAACTCGGCGACGTTGATATGGCCCAGATACTTTGTGTCTTGCGGGGGATTAAAAATAATGTTGGGTATGATGGTAAAGGAATATTTCACTCATTTAATAACAACAACGCAATTTTAAAGTTTCAAAAGGGTGATAAAAGCGGTTATTATCTAGGTATCAGTGTAAAAAAGGAAGGGTTAGAGCCAGTTGCAATAAAACATAGCGTGACAGATGAAGAGGGGATTATATTGAATATATTACTTTCGAAAGCAATCGAACTTATCTATGACTGGAGTTAGACTTTAATACAGCAATATCTATCCGAATCGCCTGAAGAGCTTCGTTTATTTCTTTTATAGAGGTGTTCGTAGAAGTAATGGTATCTTTAATTAAATTGTCGTGTTCTTCTAGTTTTTGTGTAATTCGAGTTTTTTCTGCCCCAACACTATAAGATGCGGCAGCCACACCCCCGACAATTCCCAATAGTCCACCAAATAACCATGTTAGTAATTTATGAGAATTGAAAAATGTTTTATCGGACATAATTTACTTTCTTAAGACATAAGTATTGTTTCGTATAACAAAGACTTCCAATCATTGTCTCTTTTTAATACAAGATAGTTCATACCATGCTGTCTGTAAAATTCATACTTTCTTTCTTGTCTTGCGTCCGCACCTCCGGAAGAAAGGGCTCGAACCTCACGGCAACCATCCCATTCCAGCCAGACTTTAAATTTTGTTAAATAAAAATCACACTTTTGAGTTGATGGCTTGGGTAATTTTTTATGAAGTTCGAACTCTATTCCGTTTAAGTAGAGAAAATCGGCGACTTCTGATTCTTGTTTACTGTCACAAAGTTCGCCCGATAAAGAGTATGTACGTTGATTCATGTAGAGTTCTCCTCTACTTTATACACAATAGGTCTAGGAAGAATTGTTCGTATTCTTGTTCGTGATTATTTAACTTGGTGAAATGGCATTCTCTACACACTGAAATTCCATTGTTTATATCAAAGATCAATAATGGGTACTTTGCTTTTGTCAATATGTGGTGGGCGTGCATTTCTTTTTCATGTTTAAGGCACATTTGGCATATATATCCATCACGGATTAAAACATCTCTGCGCCATTTTTTATATTCTGGATTTTTCCACAATTTTTCATTTTCTGGTCTTAAAAATTTTTCCCATTTTTCAATAGGAATACCCTGTTTTCTTGCACTTGCCTTTTTTCTATTTTCTATGTTTGAATAATATTTTTTTCCAGACAAAGATTTTGCTTCTCCAACTGTTCTTGTTTTATAGCCAAATTCGATCAATTTATTTTGTATAATATCGGCGGCAAATCCATATTTACTACCAATTTCTGCCAAAGACATGCCTGATTCATAATCTTTGATTGCATCTTCTATATTATCGAATTTTTTATAAAGATTTGGTGTACGACCATTTTTATATGTATTTTTAAAACTACAAGATTTACATAAATCGCTTGTTATTCTCGCTTTTAATTTTGCAGTATTCCCACACTGCGCACAAACTCTAATTATTAATCCATCCTCGTCTCTTTCAAAAGTTCTTGGACCTTCTCTTTTCAATTCATTTTTAACCCTATCAGATAAGGAATTTTTGTTTTGTTCTATAAAAATATTATAGGCTTTTATAGCTTCTTCTTCTGTTTTAAATTTACCAATTTCTATTCTTTTGCTATCAACAGTAATTCTTGCAACCCACTTATTACTATATTTATTATAACCAATACCCTTATGGGATGATGAAGTTGACATAAAAATTTCTCCCATCTATTATACACCTTGGAGCCAATTATTTTTTGAAAACAAAAGAAAAAGCCGGAATAAATCCGGCTAATTTCTATGAATTTATTGTTGATTAAAGTGATACTATAAATATTCAAGTGCCAGGTAACCGCCAAAACTTGTCTTGGAGCCGATCGACTGAGGACTTGCACTCATCGCCAAATACCAGTCGTGCCGTACATCAGTCGTTGAACTTCCTAAAGGACTCAACCCACCGCTACCGGGACTTGATAGGAGCGTCATTACAGTTCCGGAACCTGCCAGGGCCATCCAGCCGTTATGACCAGCTTGTGCAGCGCCAGTAGATTGATCTACGCCAGAACCACCGTTACATAACTGTGCTACCTCGGAAGTTACACCGCTCGCTGGAGCATCAGCATCGACCCTATCCATAATTCTAAATTGACCGTTTTGTGTCATTACAACCGAATCGAATGTAAATCGCACATTCAATGAACCAGACGCAAGGGCAACAGTGTTAAGATTTACGGTAGAATCACCGTTTACTTGAACACCAGACGATGTTCCTACATACTTGTTGTTATTCATGCTTCCGCCGTTCACTGTCCCATTTGAGTTAGTTATGAACGTACTATCTTGGTACGAAGCAACTTGGACCGATGATCCGAAAGTGGCACCGTAGAATCCAACTCCACTAGCAGCCAGTGCTGTCGTTCCATTTCCGTGATAAAAATCTATTGCAGCAGCCAAAATACACCTTTACTTTCTTTATCTAAACTTTAAATTCAATATACTCCAACAAATATTTATACACATTTTATAATATTTTGTGGCAAAGAAGTGTATAATAATAAGTAGAAGGAGTGCCGAAACAATGAAAACAGATAGAAATCTTAATTTAATACTTGGGCCAACAAGAGAATATCTTGCCAGACAGCAGAGGGCTATGGGTAATTCTCTTAAAGACATAAGTAAAGAATTTGATATTCCTGTTACATCATTAAGAAGATTATGTGATAATATTAAATTGACGAATGAACAAAAAAAGAAATTATTACATAAAAAGAAAAATATAAGTATAGTATTAAATTATAAAGACGATAATATAACCATAAGAGGGAAAATAAAAATAAAATTGTCCAAAAAACAATTATTTGATGAACAGAAACTAGTTGATTCTATTATAGAAATATGTATTTTGCAATAATGAGAAATGTTTTATTTTAAAATTAAAATACTTTGAAGTTTCTTGGCGTATAGGTGTTCTTTCCCATTCAATCGAAAATGACAAGAACGACAAAGAGTTATCCCATTTTGTATGTCTTCCCTTAAATCCCAAAACTTTCTTTTCGGCAATATATGATGCGCGTGCAATTCACAGCCTCCTTTTTTGCATAATTGACAAATATAATTATCTCTTTTGAGCACCGATTTTCGCCAATTTTGATATTCTTCAGATCTATAATATTGTAAGTTTTTGGGTGTAATAAATTCTTTCCATTCTTCAACTGATATTCCTTGTCGAATTGCACTTTGTTGTTTTTGAAATTCTCCTGTTTCGCACATTTCTTTTACTTTTAAATGAGCCTTATTAATATTACCATGTTTTTTGTTTGTTAATTTAATAGTTTCTTTTCTTGGTCTTAATTTATAATTATTTTTTATAAGCTTATTTCTTATGGTCATAGTTGACATATTATGCTTTAATCCTATTTCCTTATATGATATTCCTCCTTCATATTCTTTTATTATTTGTTCCATTTCTTTCTCTGGAATTTTTATAGATTGACAACAATTCTTGCATTGAATAATGTTTTTTACTTGCCCCGCTGTCTTAAATTTTAATAATTTGCCACAATATTGACAATTTCTTTCAATTAATCCTTCTTTATTTCTTTCAAATTTATCGCGTCTTTTGGTCGGATTTTTAGTTCTTTCTGGTAAAATATTTTTATTTTCTTCTATAAATTTATTATAAGACTCAACGGCATTTTCTTCTTTTTCAAAGCGTCCTAGATCATTTAAAGTATTATAAGAATTCCGTTTCAAAATACATCGAGAACTGCTTATTCCCAAAAGTATTTGGGGTAGCACTTAAGGCAATAAACCAATCGTGCCTAGTATCAAAGGTTAAACTTCCATTTGGCCTTAGCCCGCTTGTCCCTGGAGAACTAATTAATTCTAAGAATGTCGATCCGTGAACATCGACCCAATCGGCGTCCCCCAATCCGTCGGGATTTTGGATAACACTTTGATGCCTTGTTTCTGCACAATAACAGACCAGTCCGCTCGGATCATTATTTATATTTGGTGTACCACTAGTTGTTGTTCCATCAAAAATATAAAATTTACTAGTAAGTGTTCTAACCTCTGATAGATATTCAAATCTTATGTTAATGGTAGCCAAATTATTGGGAAGACTTATTAATTGAATACCCAACCCCGTTTGTCCATTAATTACACCAGTTGTAGATATTTTTTTATTATTATTACATTCAAAACCTTCTATAATACCATTTTGATCTGTGACGAAGGTTCTACCATTATATGCTCCAATAAGTATTGGGGCACCAAATCCATCATTACCATAGAAACCAAGACCGGAACTACTCGGTAATAACTGATCTTCGCCGACATAAACTGAAATAGACATTAAAACAATCTCCTATTTAATTAATACACTATTGTTCATAATTATATAAAATATTCGACCCCCCCGTTTCTATATTTAATTGTAGACTTATGTTCTCGTACCCCTGGAATAATGGTTGTGACGAGTCGGTTAAAACCCTAGATTTTATTATAATCCTGGTTCTTATTGTCCTAGAATAATCGTGGGCAGGCAAAATTATTGATTCTAAAAATTCAGATTCTTGCGTCATTAATACTGATTCAAGTTCTGGTACGGCGTTAAGAATTCCGGGAGATACCATAAATTCATCTATGGTTTTGACACTTATATCTTCTTCATTTTCTAAATCGTACCATTTTCTATCCCATATAAACCTGTTTGTTTGAGAAGATTTAACTATCATTTGTCTTAATAAATTTTGTCTTGGAAAAAATGTACCATTAATATCCTCGTTTGCTATAAATTTCCCTGTAACATTAATGGTTACTGGATTGTTAATAAGTGTAGTAAAACAAATATCAGTAATAAAAAAGGAAGTATACAAGACACCTCCTACGTATGGAAATGTCGTATAAACACCATGCTCTAACTGATCAAAACACAATAAGGCAAAACTACATCTTACTCCTTCCTTTTTCCCGACTAGTTCACACATGGGCTCCCAAAACCCATCAGGCGCGCTCACTGCGCAATTTGGACTCGATGCTAATAGTGCCAGATATTGCGCATGGGAAGTGTTGTAGTAATTCGTTTTGCCGATAAAAACCGGCGATCCACCACCAACAGTTTCTATATTAACATTATATTTCATGCCATGCGTTTGTATTGGCACAATATTAATAAAGGAATTTAATTCATTCAACGATCTATATTCATATCTTGTTGTCGGATTTTTAGGTATATTTATTCTATGAAAATTTTCTGATCCTGTCATTAATTTTAATGATTGTTGAGAATTTAATACGTGAGATTTAGTTAAATACTGTAATTGTCCATAATTAGAAAGACCATAAAATCCCCCAGAAGGTAAATTTTCGTCTAAATTTTCAAGGCCATGAGGAAATATGGCTGGGTCAATGATTGGATTTGGCAAAGAATCTACCAACCCATTTGTAGACCAGGGAGCTTGTTCTGGATCTAAATCAATTATTTTTTTTTCATTAAAATCAGATATAGACTCATGGACAGCATTAATAATATTTTCAAAAAATTCTGGTATACCAAAATAGGAATTCAAATCGACATTTAAAAATAAATTTTTCCAATTAATTTTTCCTGTTGATGGTTTATATTTATCCGTAAAAATGAACGGCAAATTGGTCTTAGGATCTAAAATTAAATTTCCATCAATATCTATAAATCCCTTTAAATAATCAGACGGTATCTCTGATGATTCTGGATAAATATCCGATATTTTAATGCCCGTATCATTATTCCCCCCAAGTCTCTTCGCCGGAATATTCTCGACATTTATAATTGGAGATATGTTAAAGCCTAAATGCCCTTCTCTAGCGAGTTTAATAATCCCTAATCCATATAACATTCTTATATAAGTATCTATTAATCCCAATAAATGTCCGGGGTTAGTGTATTCTATTCCAGGACATCCTTTGGGAAATCCTGAATTATATATATCCCCATCATTTTTCATTATATAATCAAACGCAATCGGATATCTGGCCTCTAGATATAAATTGATATTAAGACCATCTTTAAAAACAAGTGGATTCGGGTATAGTGGACCTTGATATCCCCCACAATAGATACCGGCGTCTGGCATAAATGGTATATAACCATTAACTAAAGAAATAATTGTGGGAGACTCTAAAAAAGCAATCATTTTATTTTTCCTCTTCTTGATCATCTAATGGAGGCATAAATACCTGTGGACTTTGTTCTATATATGGCAAAAAAGGACCAAACTCGCTGTCAGAAAAAATACTAACATTTACTATTGTTCCTGGCAATAAATATCCAGGACTTTTTGTTGATTCAGCCAAATTTCTTACATGTTTCCATTCTGCTGCAAAATAACTTCCTGTAATATTCAATCCTCCCGCAAAGGTTTGGGGGTCAATATCCGCATAGTTTACTCTTCTAACAGTATAAAATGGACCTCTTGGTTCAACATCCTCTATTACACCCTGTCCTCCTTCTGGTTTTTTATATATGTATTCTAATTCTTTATCACTAAGTGTATTTTGTTTTGGGTCAGATTCTAGTTTTGGTTCATTAATGTCTACCACTTCATTCTTGGGTTTTTTGGCTATTATTTTATCAAGTTTTTCTTCAAGTGGTTCGAGTCTATCCGAAATCTCAACATCATTTTGAATATCTTCTCTTTGTGGTATTTCTGTATAATAAGTGGTTTTTATACCATTTATATCAAAATTAATATTGATTCTTGCTATACGACTAAAACCCGCATAAAGTATGGGCAAAAAAGCTTGTTCCACCGGCAGTCCCGCTACCGTTATTGAACCAAATTGATTTGACTGAACCTTTGGCACATCAATCGCACTTAAATTCTGCGTAATAAATTTTTTCATTTCTTCAATAGATTCTAAATAACTTAATTTGCCATCTGGGTTAAAATTTTCTGGGACCAATCTATCATTAACAATATTTTTAATTACATATTCTGAAGGATTATTTATAATATCACTATATTCTTTGTTGTTCTCATCTAATGTTCGTCCTTCTGAAACAACGAATGGCCCATATCGCTTCTGGGTGTCTTCGGTTGCAATAAATGCATCATTTAAATGCTCTATTATTTTTAATTCCCTTTTTTGATCGCCATCTGGATTATCGGTGGTTTTCGATGTAACTGTTTGAATTTGCAACATTTGTCCCGGTAATGTAATAATATAAAAATTGTTATACTGTTTTACATCAACTCTAACATAGTTCGATTTAATTTTAAATTTTGTTTTTGGATCTATTTTAGTGGTTCCTGCATGATTAATCGTCGATATTATTTTTGATCCCCACTCATGTTCAGTATCCCCCTTATTTGGCGGTAATTTCGGTAATTTAATATAAGAAGGCCACTGCCCGATGGAAGATCTAAAATTAGCGATTGCTTTTGATATTCTGGAAAGTGGATGATCTACAGAAGGAAAACACATGCCTTTGGCTCTTATGCTTGCTGGAATTTGTCGAAGTATTCTTTCTTGTTCTAAAGAAATTTGGGTAGAAATTAATGATAAGCCTACATATCCTTGGAATTGATAAAATTCTGCTTCACCTATTTGCATTAAAATATCATCAATTGATGGATAACTTGGACCCAAACTATTTAAAGCTGTGTTAAATTTTCCTACCACACTATCAGGATCTAAAAAAACAGTATTGTTTGGACCATTACTGGCCGCAGTTAAAAAATCTTTTAGTCCATCATATATATTTGTTGGCTTATTATCAAATATTTCAGGATGATCGTTTTTATATTGAAGAAGAAAACCTCTAAATATTTCCTCGCCATTTCTATAATGATCCCCCAGTTTTCTTCTTGGCAAAGAATTAAAATGTGCTAACAAAGCTTCAATAAGGTCTATTATTGCCTGTTCTTCTTCTGCTATAGCCACCTCTTGTTCTGGCGTAAGAGGTAAAAATTCTATTAAGCGAGTACCATCAACAACAAATTGTCTTCCCCAAAGATTCATAAATTCCCGAAGATACCCATCATCGTCTATTATATCTTCGTTATTTAATATTTTATTCATCTTTGACAAATCACTAGTTGATGGTGGATCTTTAAGAACACCTGGGGATTTAAAACCCCAAAATTGGTGAATATCGCCAGCAGTAAAATTAAGAAAATTCGATTGAAGTCCACCACGAACTATGTGGACAATCTTTTTAGAAGTAAAATCTATAAATTCAGTAATTCCTTTTGTAACAAATACTTTATCTACCAAATTTTCAGGATCAACCGGAACAACCACGTAACCAGGGGGAATAAAGTCTCTCTCTTTGACACTAAAACCTGTCCTTGTAGTAAAATCTTTGGCAACTGCATAACCTCTTTCATGATTAATGATTTCACCATTATGCATTGCCGCTAAAACATTTAAAACACTGTCATTCTCTGTTGCGAAGCCATTTATTCCATCTGGAACGATATGTTTATAAAAAGAAACTTCATAAATACCAGTATTTTCACCTTCATTAATTCTTTTAACTCTTGATGAATATTCAAAATTATTGTCCACAGCATAATCTTCAATAACAGTAAATAAAGTTATTCGATTATATTCGCGAAATAGTCGTATGTGGATTGGCTGTTCAACACCATTGTCTATTAATAGTCCATCAAAATTAAATAACAGACTTACACCCCCTATATTAAAAATTTTATCTTTAAATGCGTCAAAAATTTTCGTAATAGGTGGACCAAAAATAACGGCTGGTTGGTTCTGCATAAACACGGATGGTGGTAGAATCATCTTTTCGGGAATATAAACAATATCATCCCACAGAAACACTTCTTGCAAAATACCTTCTTCATCAACTATTGCACCCTGCGCAACCAAATCTTCATTTAATACATTTTTGTGTGTTATTGGGTCAAATATAATTAAATGATTAATCTCCTGGAATTGAAAATGCTGTAAAAAAACTCTATTATATTGTGCTAATACTACCGTATAAATAGAGTTACCCCCTATATCAGCAATAGTCTCTTTCCACGAAATGACAGAAGCAAAAACATCAAGTTCAGCAAATGTTAAATTAATAAAAGGGGCCACCCCATCTCTAAAAGTAACATCTTGAAGCTGGAAGGTCTGACCCGGTTCTTTGATTAGTGTAAACGTATATGTATTTTCTCCTCCGAAAGGCCCAATATCTATATTAATTCTTTGAATAGTTAAACCAAAAATCTGTCTTTGGTCTGCCGATATCATTTCACTAAGTTTAACAGACATTTTTTCTCCTAGTCAACAATATAAGATCTTGTTCTTGTATACTTTTTATTCGTTGGTGAATAAGTCTCTTTATCACTTTCTAGTATCCATGTATTAATAAAACCAGCAGCATCCTCGATAACTCCAATAACAGTAGCATTATCCGGTTTGACATCATTTCCCGGACTACTTAGCGAGACAGTAACTATCTGTTGAGTTGTTGTTTCCATGTCCTGAATGATTGGCCCACCCACCCTTCCTGGTATTGGTATTATTGCCACTACTTGATTAGGGAACTGTATATCTATAGAAACTTCAAAATTATCAAATCCAGTTAATATATTTTTCCATGTATAACCAAATCTGATACTTCCTTGTGTTTCGTTGATTGATATAGTTTTTGATGAAAAATCTGTGGCGATTATAATACCAGAAGGAAGTTGATCGCCAACCAAATCTAACGCCTTTTGTCTAGCATCGGTTTCATTAAGTATCGCGGCTTTTGCATTTGTAAGTTTATCATCAATTGTATTACCCTTGCCCTGGATATCACAAGTAATAGCTAAGTTATATGATCCATCCCCTGTATTAAATCCAAGATCGGCACTACAAGATCTCTTAAATGTATCTTCTGTATCGGCAGACCAATTAAATGAAAAAGTAACTGTCGCGTCTAAATTATTTATTGTTATATTTTTCCGTGATGGGGTTATAGCCAATTGAAATGTTTCTAGTAAAACACCAAGAGTAATTTCTGTTTCTGTTTTTGCTTGAGAATTAGTTGGAATAGCATTTTTGGCATTACTTATAGCTAATGGTCCTCCTTCTATTTCTCCATCCGATAATCCAGTAATTTTTCCTTGATAACTGGCATCTATGTTTCCGTCGGTATTTTTATTTAACGCAAATGATTTTTCTATAAAATAATTATTTTGAGATAGAGTCCATGTTTCTGTTACGGAATAATCTCCGTTAAAGCTTGTAAGATTAGTCCTTTTTATATAAGAACCACCAATTAGGCCAGTAACACCAATAACAGCAAACATTATATCATCATTTACTGTTCCAATTACTCTATTGTCGCACCATTTCTTTGCGTGTTTCCAGGATTCACCTCCTGCAATTTCTCCTGAACCAACAAAAGGGACTCCAGTTTCATCATATCCTAAAATACCTTGGGCAGAAACAGTATGCGAAACCTCAAACACATTATCACTTTGCCCAGGTCTTTCGTCAAATGACCATGTTTCTTGCCCACTTTTAATTAATTCAACTTCAAGGTCATCTTCTTTATCTTTTGATAAACCAGCAATAAATATCCAATCGGCTTCAAGTGTTATTGTATATTCTTCTCTATCAACCCATTGACCATTTGCAAAATCAATAGAAACAATTCTTGGATTGCATCGTATAATAGCGGGCGAAGCGCCCGCATATATTTCTAATAACTTTCCTTCTTGGCTAAATAGATATCTGAGGGCTTCTTTCTTTTTAATAAGACTTGAAAATGCGGCATCATTATTTGCAAAAGATTCGTCCGGAGGATCTCCAGATAATGTCCAAAAGGCGTCTGCTGGTGAAGTAAACGTACCACTAGGTGATCCCATAAATGGCAGAAGAGTGCCCGTAATGGTAATACCATAGTTTATACCTAATTTTGTGCCGTCTCCCGCTTTGATATAATTTTTTGTAATACCGATAAGTGGAGCGGGAATTATCGCCTGACCAAAATATATTACTCTGGCCATATCGAACACCCCATTCTATATGTTTTATAATGAAACATAATTAATACCCTCTTATGAAAAATTCTACATTACTATTTGGGTTATCAATCCCGTAAATAAATAAATCCAAATTATTGTCAATAATTCCGGAGATGCCAAAAAGCACAAGATTTAAATTGTCATTGATTGTAAAAACTCCCTCTATAAAACAATCAATATTACTATTAACCGTAACAACAAATCCAGAAATAAATAAATCTAAAGTATCTGTTTCACCGATAATCGTTTTAAGAAACAGTGTTTGATATGCATTGATTGGCGTGAACCCTTCCTCCCCAGGAAAATCAGGAATTCTCGCAATAAATAAATCAATAAATCCACTTGCAATTTTTTCATGAGTACTTATATAAAGATCTATATTATTATTTATAGATGTGTCGGATTTTAAAAATAATGGCCAGTAACCATTATTTGATTCATTGCCAGATTCTACTCCCATAAAAAGAGAACTGTACCCACTAGCCACAGGAGGATAAATGCTGTCCTCTAAACTACTTTTTACAAACAGATCAATTTCTTGTCCAGCAAAATTTAAATCTACGCCACTAGGAGATCCATAAATATGCAAAGATCTACTTGTGGCTATGTCATTATCTGGAGTTCTTAAAAATAGATTCCAATAATTTGTTTCTCCTTGTCCGGATATAAATAATCCTATCTGACCAGACGAAGTGATTATTATTGGATCTTCTATTGCTAGGGCCAACCATTTTTTAGTAATTCCATCTACTGATGTGAAATTTAATTTCCACCCACTTGTGGTCATCGAATCAAATGGGGCTATAAAGGATGTTAAACCACTATGGTTTGGAAAATTAATAGCTTGATCATCAAATAATGTATCATTGATCATTATAGAGGATGATCTTTCGGAGAAACTATGACAGAATTCCTTATCTTCTGTAAAAACAGATAGTCCGTGAGCACCAGCTTTATTAAATGAAACCAGGGCGTCTAAAGATTCTAATTGTGTCAATAGTTGAAAAGCTATTAATGGATGAAAGTTGGGGTTTGTAAATTCCTTTAAACCACTTGTTGTTGGTGAATCAACAAATCCAACAAAATGATCCCTGTTGTCATTATATTTAAGTGCTAAAAATCCTACACTTGTAGAACCATTGCTTGTAACGGTTTCGGCAATAAATCCAGAAGAAGTAAATCCTGATATTTGAACAGAATTAACTATGCTAGACAAAGTAATTCGGCGTTGGAAAATGCCACTACTAATTATACTTGCGGGACTGCCTATTGTGGCACCGTCTGAACTAAAATATGTTATAGATCCCTGACTTAAACTATCTCCATTGTCGGCGAATCCTATACATAGTCTTCCAAGACCTTGAACCATTTCGTCAAGTGTAAAACCGTTTGATATACCAATAAGCTGATCTGGTTCAAAAACCGTATCAACATCTATAAAATTGCCTGTGGTGGATGGCGTAACAAAAGTATCTACTAATACATCTAATTTGTTTCCACCAAAGAATATAGCAGTTAATAAATAATTTCCAGAAGGAGCAACATCAGAATTTATTCTTATACCGTCTTGTATCCAGTCATCAAATATTGCGGATGAAAAAATATTACCACTAGATTTATCTATTAACATGAATAGATGATTTTCGCTACCAACGCACCATGTCTTGGAATCTGGTACATTATCTTCAGAAGAAAATCCTATTGACCTAGATTTTATTCCATCTGTAAATCCTAGAGAATATTGAACGCCACTTGCTTGAATCCCTGTCGAAATAGGATTGCCTATTATAAATATCGCGGCTTTTACAACTCCAAAGTCGGGAATTGTTATATTCTGTAAACCTGAAGATACGACTGTTTGTGTTATATCTACTTTAACTTTGTCTGTTACTGGGCCAGAGATAAATAAATTAATATTTTCCGATATTGGTTCTGGAACCTTAATAAATAGGTCTAAATTTACTGATTCTAATATAGGGGCAGTAATAAACAGGTCCAGGTTATTATTAAAAGAATCTTTACCTTGTATAAACAGATCCAGAAATTGATTGAAAGACTCATGCCCATTGATAAATAGATCTAAGCTTATTGTTAAAGAATCTTGTCCATGTATAAAAAGATCTAGGTTCGAAGAAGCAGTATTAATAGTGGTTATAAATAAAGTTAATTGATTAGTTTCTAGATTGTTGCCATGAATAAAAAGATCTAAATTAACATTTAAAGATTCGTATCCATTAATGAATAAATTAAGATTACCAGTTTGTGCAGTAAATCCATGAATAAATAAATCAATATTATCATCAATAATAGGAGTATCAAAAAACCAATTATTTAAAGAATTTTTGAGTGCTTGATCCGTATTGCCCCATCGTTGTTCCTTAGCGAGTCCGGGTATTGTTGGCCAGATAGAAGAAAGTGGAAAATCACCGCGCCCGGTTATAGCCATAAATTATCCCTGTGCAACAATCATTTGTGCGTGCAGTGTAACAGCCGTAGTCGCGCTAGGCAACCACAACATGAAAGGAACAGTATTATCATATAAACGTGGAAACCCACCACCAACAGCATCAATCGAAGCACCTACGCTTACATCTATAATTCCAAGACGAGCCAAAACTCGATATTGAACCAAATGAATAACCGCCGCAGCATAAGAAGTACCTAGTGTGATGCCTTGAATTGATTTAATTCCCTTATCTCCTGCTTGAAGCTGGAATGGCACAAATGTACCAACGGCTGGAGAGGCAGGGAAAGATGCTATGGTGCCAGTTCTACCGGATATTCCGTCTTGATTTGTATAATTAAGTGTTGTGTTTGTTATTGCGCTAGCGGCTCCGGTAGCAGAAACTTCTATCCCACACAAAATACTATTCCCACTGGCGTCGGGAGTACTTCCTACTGCTGGTGGGCATCTTGTTGGCAAGCCTGGGTGAGTTATTGCTTGTTCTGTAGTAGTAGTAGAAGTTATAGAGCTATTGTGCCATAAACGATCACACAAAAGAAAAGTTCCCGCAAGACTAGACGAACCTGCAAATCTTGCGAGATAAGAGTTTCCGCTATCCGGATTTCTAAATGGAATTTGACCAGCATAAGAAGTGAGAGCAGCCCCGTTTATACCTGGGGTTGGTGCCACAGCCGCTCCTGGCCTACCATTGTGATAGAATGGTGAATAGTGAACCCCTATTGCTTCCATCGTAATACCAATTTTAAAAAAACTTTCTGGTGGTTGCATTCCTGCAATTATTTGATCTAATGTTGTAATTGCCATTATTTTTTTACTCCTAAAAATTAACCTTGTGAAACAATCATTTTTCCATGTAAACTTGGTCCAGTTGGATTTTGAAGCAACCAAAGTAAAAACGGGACGGTGTTATCATATAGACGAGGAAAACCTCCACTTATAGCATCAATTACACCCCCTTTATTTATATCTGCAACTTCAACTCTAGCAATAATACGATATTGCACCAAATGAATAACTCCTATACCATAAGAGGTTCCCAATGTAATTCCTTGAATAGATTGAATACCAGTATCTCCCGCAGCTAGTTGAAATGGAACAAATGTACCGACCATCGGAGTAGGTGGAAAAGATGCTATTGTGCCAGTTTTACTTCCTGATCCTGCTTGGTTCGTATAATTAAGTGTTGTGTTTGTTATTGCGCTAGCGGCTCCGGTAGCAGAAACTTCTATCCCACATAAAATACTATTCCCACTGGCATCCGGAGTACTTCCTGTTGCCGGAGGACAACGCGCTGGCAAACCTGGATGTGTAATTGCTTGTTCTGTGGTAGTGGTAGATACTATACTTCCATTATGCCATAACCTATCACATAAGAGTAGAGTTCCCGCAATATTGCTTGAAACTTCTAATCTAGCTAAATAAGAATTTCCGCTTACCGGATTACTAAAGGGAATTTGGCCACTATAAGATGTAAGGGCTGTTCCATTCAAGTCAACAGTAGGTGCCGTAGCTATTACCGGACGACCGGCGACATAAAATGGAGAATAATGAGTTCCGGCACCTTCGTTTATCCCAACAGTTTTCATAAAATCCTCCGGAGGTTGCATCCCCGCAATAATTTGATCTAATGTTGTAATTGCCATTATCTGTACCCCTTTAATTAAACTTTAGCACTATTAAAAGCATTCGAAGTTTCCGTATCACCAGCACTAGCCGCTAATTGATCTAATGCTTGATTAACAACATCTCTTGCAATAATTCTTGCTATTTCCGCCAATCTTTCGCCAACCCCCTCAACCGCAGCCGCTTCTCCCTGAATATCTATATTAACGTTTTGAATTGCCTCTACTTTTACACCTACTCCTTGTTGAATAGCATCGGCGGTTTGAGATAATTGTGTAGATAAATCCGCACTAGCAGTTATAACACCTGCCAATACTTCTGTATTTTGAGCAGTGGCCTCTACCGATGAGGCCAATAATTCATTCGTTGGATCTTTTTCTTCTGTTGTTGTAGCAATTTCTTGTTGTAGTTCTAAATTAGATTGTATTGACGCAACTAGTTCTGCAATTTTATTAGAAATGTCTTGTAGGAAGGTATTATTTTCTGTTACGGCTTGCTGATCATTATTTTGTGTTGCATCAGCAACATTTTGTAATGGAATTGTAGCATTTATCAATTGATCAATTGCGCCCGTAAATATATTAGATCCTTCAAGAAATGTTTTTGAAGCTTCGTCTAAACCAACTATGGGAACTCCCAGATCCGCCCCTGGGAATGGTGAAGGTTCCGGAAACAGTGGGGGCAATCCGGCTAGGGGAGGGGGGGGCAATGATATAGGTGCTGCTGGAATTTGTATAAGTTTTTCAATAAGCTGTTGCGCCTCCGGGGATAATTTTAATAACAATTTATTTTCATCTGCTGGATCAATAGTAAGTTTAATATTTTTATTAAGCTCAGTTCCAGTTGTTCCAAAAGGAGCAAAGGGATTCTCTGGATTAGTAATATTTTGCTGTCGAAGTTGATCGAAGGTATTTGCTTTTGCTTGTTCAGGAGTTGGTAGTGCCCACATAACACCTTCAAACTGTTTTTGAAATATTCTATTAACTTCTGCGGCCATCTTATCAATTCGTGAACCAACCGCAGTTTCCTTAGCCCCTTCTGCAAAAGTTGGTTCTGGAAGAAATTTACCACTTTTGATAACATTCGCCATACTTTGAATATCGGCAAGAGTTTGTGTTTGTGTTGTAGTGAGTGTTACAAGATGTGTACCCAGTAAATCTACACTCTGGCTGAATCTTTCTTGGGCACTAACAAAAATACGAGATGTATCTTCTGCCGCCGTAACTTGTTTTAATTTAGCGAAAGTGGTAACTATATCTTTTACAATATCGGCGAGATTCTGTCTATCCTGTTTGATTCCTGGGTCTTCTCCCTCTATTGATAAACCCTTGGCTGCTTCAGCAGCCTTTCCTACTCCTGCAATTGCCGATTCAAGATCTCTAACATTAGCCGTCGCAGCTTGATATATTCCTATTGCTTTCAATCTTCCCGAAGCATCTTCTGTACTTATATCGCTTAATTTTGCAAGGGCTTCTCCTTCTGCCTTTAGTGCTACTCCATATTGTTCTAACAAATTTTCTGCCAATTGTATATCTGTGCCAAATGACGCAAACCCATCAGCGGCATCACCAACAGCACTATTCATAGGCAAAACAGTATATCCCAAATCTCTTAAATTAGCCTCTAAATTTTCTAATTGAGTTTGTGGCAAAGAGGATTCCTGGAGAATGTTTCTTCGTATATCTAGTGCCGCATTTTGTGTATTTATAAGTCTTGCACTAGCCTCAAAAAATTTCTTGGCTTCTTCAACCATAGTATCAGAAATTGTGGATAAATTTCCAAAACCACGTTTGACTATTTCTAATGCTTCTTCGGATTTTAATCCAAATTCACCGCTTGCAGTAGCCTCTGTCATTTTTGCGGCAATTTCCGCGCCAGCCTTTTCGAGAGCTCCCCTTGCTTCTGGTTGTAAATCTTTTGTATTGGCCAAAAATTCTTTGAGAAATGGTTCAAATAATGTACTAGCATCTACTTTTGCTCCACCAAGTTCTTCTGAAACTTTACCAAGTTCTATTTCAAAAGAAGTCGTAAAATCTTTAATCGCCTGATTTACTTGAAGAACCTGTTGAGTAGCCTTACTAAGATTTGGAAATTCTCCGCCGAATGTTTCTGGAGTAGCGCCAGCAAGTCCTTTTCTTACCGCTTCAGTAGTAAATGTTGTTGGTAATTTTGGTGTTTCTATTTTTCCAAGTCCTGATGTAAGTGATTGAAAAACACTAACAGAATTATCTATAGAACTTACAGTTCTTTGTATAGCTTCTGCTAAATTTTTTAATTCTCCACCAATTTGTTGTGGAATTACAATACTTTTCAAATCATTAGCAATTTTTTGAGTAGATGCTATAATCGCTCTATTTGCAGCATCTTTATCTGCTTGATCCTTGAGATTTATAATACCCTTTATACCACCCGCCCCTTCCGTAATTTGTTTCCTTGCTGTATCTACTAATTTTTGAACATTAAAACCCATACCGGCAAATGGAGCAAGGGCTTTTTGTAATTTACTTTCTAATCCTTCGGAAAAATCAAGACCAAACTCATTAATTGCTTCTGTTAAAAGTTTAGAACCACTTACCCCACTGGTTCCTAACATTTCTTTAACTAATTTTTCAACTTCTTTTTCCGTTAATACAGATAAATCAAATGCGCCACTAAAATCGAGAGTAATAAATTCTTTAAAATTTTTCGCAAACCTACGCATAAATCCCGAAAACGTTGATGGATCAAATTCTTTCGCCAGACCAGCAAATGCTTCTCCTATTGGTTCGAATAATTTATTGGTAGCTTCCTGAAATTGTTGTTCATTACCAGGAGTTATCTCTATTTTTAGTTCATTAATTTTCTTTGCGGCTTTTTGTACTAGTTCATTTATATCTATTTCAGTTTGTGCCGCTACCGCAGTAAGCCCTGCTGCCGCAACAACACCAACGCCAAGTCCTACTCCGGCAGCCGGTCCTAGTGCTGCAAATAAACCAGTTACAGATTTGCCAGACGCCAACGACGCGAGAGCAAGAAGTGCTGTTGCGGTTCCTGCCGCCTGGAGACCAAGCTTAGTAATACTTCCATCGGTTTTCTCAAAAGCAGAAGCTAGGTGCGATGCGGCTAAATTAACTCCCAACAATATCCCCAGTTGTCCAACTTGAGAACCTGCTAAATTTTTAGCTTGTTGACCCGCAGTTGGTTGTACAAAACCAAGTCCTTGTTGTGCGCCGGCGGCACCAACACCACCTTTTCCCAATCCAGCTAGTCCACCAAGATTTACAGCAGCTAAAGCTTTAGCAAGACCACTAATAGAGGAAGCGGCGAAAGAAAATACTTTTAATCCAACACCAAGTGCCGTTAGTTGTACGAGTAGAGGTAGCACTGGTTTAAGAGCATCAATCACAAAAATAAAAGCTTCACCAGCCGCCAATGCCGATTGTATAATTGGAGCAAAAACTGGTTCTGCTAACGATTGTGCTAGTTCGATAAATTTAGCTTTTAATATATCTATTTGTACACTCAGTTTCTCCATCGCTTTTTCAGCGCTGGCAGCAACCGCTCCGGCAGATGTTTGAGAAGCTGTTAGAACTTCTTGTGTTAATTCAGCATTCCTAAGACCTGCAAAAACGCGACCAACGTGCCTGACGCCGCCAAGGGCTGTTCCTATCACTGCTTGTTGCTCTTTTCCAGAAGCCTCAAATACCTCTTGTACATTTTTAAACACATCAAGCAGACCCAATAATTCGCCCTTTTGGTCTCTAACAGAGACGCCTATACCTTCTAGGAATCCAATGGTCGTTGGCTGAGCCAACCTAGTAGCAATCATTTTCAATGCTGTAGCAATGGACGACGCACTTTCTCTTGTTGTTTGTCTTATAGTAGTAAATATGGCTAAAAATTCATCTATATTTCCACCAAGTTGAGCAAATGTTCCTCCTGCTATTTGTAATGCCGTGTTTAAGTCCGCAGATTCTACGGCGAATTTATCTGCAACCCTAGTTAATTTATCAAGTATCTCAATTGGTTCAAGGCCGGCTTTACCAAATTGACCCAGTGCAGCAATAACACCTTCTGTTGCCTCTTCTATGTTCTTAAAAGTAGGAAGCAGCGGAATTTTGGAAAGGGGTTCTAAAAATTTTGTAAAATCTTCTGCTCCCTTTAATAAACCGGCCTGTGCAAGAATCGAAGCAGCACCAGATATTTCTTTTATTGATGTTCCTGTTGCCGTAGATAATTGAAGTATTTTTTCTCTTAATGCATCTATATCTGCTTGTGGTTGTTGTAATATTTGAGATAGTTTAACCATAGCAGCATCGAATTCTATAATAGATTGTGTTGCGGCACCAAGGGCGGCTAGTCCAGCAAATGGAATTGCGGTTGCAGCAAGGAATGCAGAATATCTTGCTCCGGCTAACGCTACTCTAGTTCCATAATTATCAAAAAGACCGCCAGCAACAGCCGCCGTACTCCCGGCAATTTTTAATGCTCCTGTTGCCTGATTAGAAGATACTGTAAATTGCTTAAGATTTACACCAGCAGCAGTCGATGCTGCTTGCATAGTTGTTAAAGAAGATGTTAATTGATTTAATCCCTGTGGAGAACCAACGGTAATGCCCGCCGTAGAACCAGCAACGGAAGCAAGTTGGGCTTTTACTTCTTCTAATCCAAGGACTTTTTGGATTTGTAAATTTACATCAAGAACAAATTGTGCCACTATTAATCACCCACTTTAAACTCTACCGGGACGCCTGTTTCATCATCAACAAAAGGCTTTGATTCAACCATAAAATCGCCTTTTGGATCAACCAAATTTCCACTTCTATCTATTAAATTTCCCTCTTCGTTTATATATCTTCCGTTTTCGTCAATATGACGACCATCTTTATCTGTCAATTTTCCACTTCTGTCCGTATATTTTCCTTCTTCGTTTATAAATCCCGCATTTCTAAGCCATTTGATCTCAAAAAGACTAGATTTAATACTTTCCTCTAAGCCATATAGCATTTTTGCAAGTTTTTTTGAGCCTTCTATTGCAACAATCTCATGAGATTTATTTAAATAATCATTAAGATCTTTATAACAAGGTTTCTCTGTTAGTTTGTTAAGAATACATTTACTGGCAAGGAAATTAAATCTATGATTTTCTGCCGCAGATTCTATAGTAGCAGAATCTAATTGTTGTCTTTTTGTATAAAGTTGAAGCATCTGATTTCTTAATTCATTCATTTCTATGGCAATTTGTCTACCCTCAGATATTTTTAAACCACCTTTTCTAAGCATAAGTTCCCTTGCTCGAATGTTTATTCCAAGTTCTTCCATTTTTAATTTATCTGCGGTTGACCAAACATTGGTTTTTATTAAATAATCTTCAACCTCTGCCCGAAGAAGCAATCTTTCGCCAGATACTTGCCCATCTCTAATACAGGAAGCTACTTTCATATTATAGATTAAGTTTGCGTCCTGGATCATTTTATGGGTTGGGGAAACGACACAGATTTCAACATCCGTCCCATCTTCGTTTTTAATCATCAAGCATTCCTTGGTATTTTCCATTATTTTACTCCCAAAAAATTAGTTTTATAGCCAATATAACTTACACAGTAAAGTTCTGTCTCACTTAAAAATGCTCGCAACTGCGAATTACCCTTGTCCAAAATATTTTTTCTAAGTTGATTCCATTTTACTTTGTTTAATTTTTGTTCATTCGTTAATTCTTCATCCTTTAATCCCATCCCCCATAACTCTTTACCGAATGCTTTTTCAAATTCTGCTATAGGGAAAATAAAAGATGTCTGAAATTTCTTTTTACATATATTTTTAAACCTATCTTTATTTTTTTCATTTCTATTTATTTTAGACTCATTAAGTTGTTGCTTTCTCAAATCAGCTAGACGATCAAGTTGATCCATAATTACCTTCCTTTCCTAATGTCGCTCATTTTACTCTTCATTTGATTCGCCAACTGCTCTCTCATCTCTATTTGACTGTCTGGCAAATTTTGTTCTTTAACACTACCTTTTGAATTTATCGTTTTTTGTTTAGCTTGAATTTTTAATCTATTTAAACCATCATTTAATCCATAAACATCCTTTGCGCCATCCTTATCGGCAAGAACAAAAACTTCTTGTTTACCATTCTTTTTATTTTTTATATTATCTATTTTATTTCCTTTGCATTTCTCTTCAATTTTATCATTTTGATTGATTAACCATGAATCTAATAAATCGTCATCACTTATAATATCTGTAGACGGTCTTTCGTACGATTCCGCAACCATATCATAAACGTAAGACCAATAAGCTAAACTTACCTGATTTTCTGTCCAATTAATCGGCAACTCAACAAATAAATTTCCAGAATTTTTAGATATACACCAGATAGTTTTCCATTGATAGGATCTTGCTATTTTTCTTATAGTTTTATTATTTAATCTAGATTCCTCAAAAAATAAGCTACACAATTTATTAATAAGTGATACATTTTGTTCGTTTTCAAAATCACGAATTGATCTCCAAAATCTTTCTTCGTTTTCATTATAAACAATTCTTGAGATAATGTATTTTTGTTTTTGTGATAAACCATAATTTTCGGCACTATTTTTTAATAATATATTTTTTTCTACAATTAAATTCATTAATTCTTTTTCTGCTTTTCTAAGCATTAATTTTGCGATATTTAATTTATTTTTTTGAAATATTAAACCAAGTAAACCCTTAGTTATTTTATTAATATCGCTTCTAATGGTTTCTATTCGTACTTCTTTTTCTATACCCCAAAGTCCATTTTCAATAAAAAATATTTTTAACTCTTCTTCTGTTAAAAGACCCATTTCTATAGCTATATCATATGCTTTTTCATAAACAAGAAAAGATCGTTTTTTATCTATTGCAGAGGGGTTATAAAGTAATAATTCAATTAATGCACCATTGCTCAATCTTTGTTCTGTAATAATTTTATCACAAGATATAAAATCAATTAATTTTTCTATTTGGAATGAATCCATTATAATTCCCAACACGCAAAAATAGGTGCCGATTTATCCTACTTACTTTCCTAATTAATTATACACAAAAAATAAAGCCGGAGAACCCGGCTTTGTAAAAGAAGAAATGGTATTTTTTATCTATTTGACGATCTGATCCCTATTATCCCAAAACAGTTCGGTGCAAACGCCCAGATGTCCATTGCACGCGGATAGGTCGTATCCCCCTATTGTGCATCCACACAATAATACGGCGATTAAAGTTGCTGTAATTAATTTTAACTTCATGTAAATCTCCTTTACTGTGGTTTTGACGTATATCCTATATGCCGAGGCTTAGACATAGGCGGAAATCTTCTTCTTAGTTCCGATGATGGCTGACGGTTCCATTTATCTTCATCAGAAGGCAACCAGACGTTGGGGCTAGAGATAGAAGAAAGAATTTTTTCATCAATTTCTTGTTTCTTAAATTTTTTGTTTTTTGCCATATTATTTACAATTCTTTCTATATATTTCCCAAATTTTCTTACTAATGTTCTTGTCTATTTCGCCGTTCTTTTTTGCGGTTTCAATAGCCCTGGTTAAAGATAATTTCCTTCCAATACTTTTGCAGAAGTTGTCTTTCAAACTACATATAGCGGAACCCATAGCTATTGGTCTATTATTTAATCTTATTGTGCTTGTTGTAAATCTACCAAAATATTTATCTGTTATATAATCGAATAAAATCTCAATAAAATTATTTCCATCATTAATTTTTAATGACATTATTCTTCTCCATCCTCTAAATCTCCCGAAAGTAGCCAGTGCATCTCCTTGTCGCTGATATTTTCTCTCTTTATTTTAAGAGAGATACAAATCAATTGTTCTAATTCAAAATCATTTCCCACCGGATAATCCATAAGTTTAAGAAGGGGAATTGTGGGACTTATTAAATTTTCTGTTTTACTACCAAACCCTCTCTCGTTTATCAAAATCAACAAACCGAGATCAGTTTCGCTCTCTAGAATTTTTTGTATAGTTTTTTTTGCGGCAGCTAATGCGTTTGGAGCATCACAGATATTTTTGAAAGAGCCACTGGCGCAGTAAAACTTGCTCAAGTTACATCCCCTTGTTTATTATTTTTTTTATATCTTACTGGGGTTGTTAAAGCTTCTTCTATTGATTGTCCACCCCTTAATCTATAATTTAGTGTAGAGCGACCAATCTCGTATTCTTCTACCAGAGCAGAAACACATTGTTCTTCACCATCATAATAATATAGTTTATTATTTCTTTTATTTCTTCCCTGTTCTTTTGGTGTTGCCAACCTACAATTTTCAGGAGAATAACCATTTACCAATTTATTGTTGTCTATTCTATCCAAAGTTAATCCTTGTGGTATTTCTCCAATATCTTTTAAGAAATTCTTATATCCATTCTTTTTATTTATCCATCTCTCGCAAATTGTAATTCCACGTCCACCATAATCTTTATAAGAAGGATGATTTATATTAGTACATCTCTTTTTCATATCTTGCCATATACGATATGTTCTCGACACTTTACCTCTTGTTGAATGGCCATGCTTCATATATAAGCATCCACAACTTTTGGTTCTATTAGATTTGAGACTATTGCCAAGAATTTTTTCAATGTTTCCACAGTCACATTTACATAACCATATAGATTGTCCGTATTTGTTTTTGCCAATATATTTATCTACAACAAGTTTTCCAAATCGTTGTCCCGTTAAATCTTTCATTATTTTACTTCATAAATATCCTTCAAATTTCTATAAAATCCATCTATATCCATCCCGTAACCAATTATCCATTTATCGGCAATATTGAAACCACAAAAATCTGGTTTAATATCAAATTCTCTCTTTCTATTTTTACACAATAATATTGCGGTTTTTAAAGTCTTTGGTTTCATCGTCTCTACAGATTTAATAACGGAATTTAAAGTTTCTCCAGAATCTAATACAGTGTCTATAATTAGTATATTATTATTCTCTATATCGGTAAGTTCATTGATTTCAACTATAGAATTCTTAATTTTACTTTGATTTTTATAGGTATTTATTTTTATGCAATACAACTTAATCTTAAAAGGCAAAAGTTTGATTAAATCATATAAAAACATTCCCGCCCCATCCATTACAGCTATTAAAACTAATTGACAATTTCTCTCCCACTCATAAAAATGAATTATTTCTTTTGCTAATCCCCTAATCCTATTTTGAATACTATTATGATCTAATAATAATTGTAGTTTACCGCCCTTTATTTCGTCTTGCAGCCTTATCATGTTATATTATACCAAAAACTTATTTAAATTCCAATAAAAGAAAGCCCTCACCGTTCGTGAGAGCCTTCTTTCGGTCCTAAGATTTAGCGAAATCCGTTAACGCACAAATGGCGTACAACGCCCGCTTACTTACTTATACACCTTATTGTCCGTCTACAGTTGCCGTGTCACCCGTTTGGCTTGTAAATGTTACAGCCTGAACAGGATCAACAACTTGTCCGATAACACCAAGATCAACAAATCCTAATGTAACCCTGGACTCTCCGGTGGTATCGTTATGTGTCGCAGATGGTCCCTGCCATGCGTGTGCGGCGGTTCGTACACCAAGTTGAACCTTGCCGAAGCCAACCACGGTTTTTGAGGCACAACCGACGCTAAATAATAGACCTAGACATAGAACATAACCAAAAATTTTCTTCACAATTTTCTCCTTTTACAGACCCAATACAGAATTAAACAACTGTGTGAGGATTGCATTTTCTAGAGGCGTGCAACCCGCAGCCAGAACCACTATTCCGACACCAAGACACATTAAAACTTTCTTCATCATTTCTCCTTCAAAAAAAAATACACCAAACCAATTATTAATTATACCCGAATGGTTATTAAATTTTTTATAATTATTTTTATCGAGGAGATCCAATCATCATTTTTTCCATAGTATGATAAGCAGCTTTTGGCATTTGTATATCTTCATCATAAATAATCTGTGGACTTAAATCTTTTTTTAATATTATACTAATAGGAAGAAGAAGACCATCCTCTCTAATGTACTCACCACTAACATCAGTTGGCCAATATTTCATTACATCTTCCTTTTATTTTTTTCTCTTTCCGTTTCTTTGTTTAAAAGATTATTCTTCTTTCTATATCTTATGATTCTTGGACATAACGGCATAAATTTTTCCCTTATGCTGGTATTCCGACACTTATTATACTAGAATCTTCATTTAATTTTTGTTGATGAGGACAAATAAAATTATTCAGTGCTCTAGCGCAATTACAATTATAGCAAGCTATCTGGAACACATTTTTTGGAAAATTATTCTTGATTATCCATCTATATAACGATATCTTTTGAGATTTTAATTGACGCTTATGAATACTTCCATCGTTATTAATATGGTCTATCGTTAAAAATTTTATATTTTCTTCGCCGCAACAAAAGCACTTTCCACCATAACGATCTATTATTAATCGCTTTTGATTTTTTCTTAAAGCTTTGCTTTTTTCACACATTCGCACTTTACAATTATTACAATATGCACCTTCTTTAATTTTTATTTTACATCTAACGCATTTAAAATTATTTTTTTTGTTATAATATAATTTTATTTTAGATGGATAAAGAGACCTGTCCTTTTCAAAACATTCTTGACAATCATTTTTATTATATCTTGGGGATCTTTTACCGCATCTAGTACATAAACTTTTATTTTTCCTGATTTCTCTTTTTAATTTTTCCCTTAAGGAGGCTTCGTCTAAATGAATTTGGCACATTTTCTTATTGGGCGATATTGTCACTCCGCACCGAGTGCAAAGATTATGCGCAATTCTAAAACTATATTCCTCTTTATTCGCAGCCATAATATATCATACTAATTAACACCATATTTTTTTAAAAAAAAGTAAACCAGGACTAAATTCCTGGCTCACCTTAATTTATATCTTAACTTTTAAAGTCTAACTTAATCCCGCAGGATCAGTGGGATTTGTGACCTTTAGGGTGTTGAACGTCGAAAAGTTGAAGCTTGTCGTTGTGACGCCCCCGCCTGTGTCTCCTCCACCATATGTAACTGAGGCCAATTTGTTCTTGGTTCCTAAATCTATAATCGTTCCCTCTCTCATATATACTTTAATCGTTTGATCTACTAGGTTGGTTCCGCCCGGAGGATCAGCAAGCGCATCAACTAGATCTCCTTCGCTAGTTGTAATATCTATTGCGCATGTAACTTCTATTGGGAAGGACACGAACCTATGATATGGTCCTCTGCGACCCAGTTCAAACAAATCCGTTCTCCCTAGATCTACTGAAATCGTAGCTGTTTGAAGATGCGCGCCAAATACGCCGTCGCCTCCCTGTACGTTCCATCCGCTCGCATGAATTCCAGGAATTACCGTGGGCCATAGACTACCGCTTACACCAGAGCCCATTAGGACATCTTCTCGTCTTTGAACCCCACCACTACCAGGAGGACTATCAAAACCATCAAATCCAACTGATGTAAACATTGGCGAGCCACCAAACAAACCAGATGCAAACCATTCCTTGTTGTTTCCAACTAATGTAATATCTTCAGTAGAATTTCCCTCTACATTAAGCGTATATGTTAACGCAGAAACAAACATTCCCGACATACCGATTGACTGTAGTGGAGTACCAGAAGCATTATCGTTTGTGTCTGGATAAAGATTCAAAGCAGCATAGCATCGTTCGTTAGATCGACCGACTAATGTAGGAGAGGTTGCGGCGGGAGTTGCCAAATGGTATAATAGAGGATATCCATCGAGGACTTTCTGCGCGGTTAATTCTATGTCCGGTATTCCTTCGATGTTTTCGTACAAATCTAATTGACCGAGTTCGAAAACTTGCTCCAAATTAAACGTTGTCGTCAAACCCACACTTTGAACGCCATTGGCCGTAATAAATCCAGAAGGCTCAAACTCGCCGCTTGGATCAGGATTAACGGTTCCATGTGGCGCAAAACCTAATGCTTGTGTGGCGTAGAATTGTCTAAAGTTTGGCATTATTTTTTAAACCTCCAATTTAAAAGATTATTTTTCCAATTTTACTATCCATCTTTATATTTTATACACAATTTTATTTTAGATTTGCGTATAATACATTATGGCATCTACCAGAAATAAAGTATCTACACCCAGATTACAACTAGAGATTACCGATTTATATAAATACGGCTACGGTCTTAAAAAGATAGCAAAAATTTATAATTCAAGCGATAGTACCATAAAAAAAATCTTAATAAAAAATAATATAAAAGTTAAAGAATCGCCCAATCATAAAAATATAAAACAACAAACCAAATTAATAATTTATTTATATAATAAAAAAACAAGTATTAAGGAAATAGCAAGACAATTAGACTGTTCTGGAACCATTATTTCCCAGATATTAAAAAACAATAACATACAAAAGAATAGTGGTAAATATGATGATTTAGTACCAAAAATTATAGAGCTTTATAATACAGGTTTATCTTGTCAAAAAATATCAGAAAAAATAAATGTTTGTGGTGCTACAATAAGATTTTTATTAAAAAAGAATGGAATTAAAACTAGAAGAGGAAAATGGATAGAAGAAAAAAATAAAATTCAAAAATTATATAAAAATAATGTTCATATGTTAGATATCGGAAAACAAATTGGTTGTTCCGACGTTACTGTAGCAAGAATTTTAAAACAAAACGATATTGATATCAAACCCTATATAGGGAAAAACAACAAAGCGTGGAAAGGCGGAATCACACCATTACATAATCTAATAAGAAATTGTATATTAAATAAAGAATGGAAAATAAATTGTTTTATTAAAACAAATAGGATTAGTGAAATTACTGGACAAAATAAAAACTTGCAATGCCATCATATATACGGTTTCCAAAATATTTTAAAGTCGTCTTTAATGAAACATAAATTTTTGGATAATGAAATATTTAGATTGGCTTTAGTAAATGATAATAGATTTTATGATATAAATAATGGTCTAGTCATTACAGAAGAAGAACATATTAAAATAGAAAAATTGCCAAAAGATAGTCATTTATACTGGAAAATATGGAAATTATTTCCTGAGTTTGCGCTTAAAAAATTTGATTTCATAGAGAACCAATATTTATTTTTTAATGAAAATGGTCAATTAAATGCGCAAGACACAAAAATATATGAATCTGGTATAACTAATGAAATTAAAAGAATTATTAGATATGAGCATTATCTGGGAACTATTCCTCCTCATACAATAATTTTAACCGCTCAAATTAATGGGATAATAGCGGGAATTGCTATTTTCGGACGAGGAGCAAATAAAAACATGCCAAAAGATTATTGGGAATTAACTCGCCTATGTGTCCCATACTATGTTGTCAGGCCGTTTACTATTAAATTTTTAAATATGTGCGTAGATTATATTAAAGAAAATTGTAAAAATATTAAACAATTAATATCATATGCCGATCCAAATGTTGGACACGATGGCGCAGTTTATCGAATGTCTGGTTGGAAGAAAGAGGGTAAAACCAAATCCAGTTATGCCTATTTTGACCCAAACACAAATCAACTTAGACACAAATCATATTGTAGAAGAATTAAGGGGATAGATAAAACAGAAATTGAATTGGCGAAAGAACGTGGATTAATAAAAATAGATCTTTTGCCTAAGAAGAAATATTCCTTGTCTCTTATTTAAATTCCTCCCAAGTCTATCTCGCAAACCCAACGTACCTGTCCCCGAAATAGTTTTGTATTAAGGGAATTTATTGTTTTACAGGAACCGTCTGTTATGCGAAGCTTACGATAAGGGAACTGGGAGGCGAGATCTACCCAGTTTGTAATTCCAGGAAGTACATCTCCGAATTCGTCAAACATTTGAGGTATCTTGTTCGTATCTCCCAACCAAAATGCAGCGCGATTCTGAAAATCCAAGATATCAAGTAGCATATTTCTGTAACCACTATCATTAGCAAAAATATGTAGTACAATTATTTTTTCCTTCACCTGCCCCCCGCCAAGCTGTAATCCGCGAAGAACTTTTCCAGATTGTACTTCCACGAAGATAGCCGGAAGCCAAACTTGGTGCTCTTTGCTTGGAGTCGCACTAGGGGTTTTTCCACTTAAAAACTCTTCAATTGATTCCAGCATGATGTTAGAAAACTCTGAAGAATCTGAGAATCCTGTATAGACAGCCCGACTACAATAATTCGCGGAAACGATATCATTTGCGTTTCGACTTTCATCAAAGATTATTCTGCCATTTAAACTATCTATATGAAATCTGTCTGGCCCAGTGCTTGAAGATGGAACAAAGTTTCCATTTATGTAAACCCCTGATGGACGAAATGGAGTATCCCCATTCACAGGAGTTATTCCACTTTCCCATACAAAACCTCTGCCAACAGATTCGAAAACCGTTCTGTCTGGGAATCTTGCATCTGGTACATATTTCAAGTTAGCTTCGTCGTTGGAGAAAAAACTATCTTGACCAATCTTGTAAATATCGAAACCACCATGTATTAAAAGATTATGGTCAATCCAAAATTTTAGATTAGTTAATATTTGATCAGTGAGACTAAATCCTGCCACACCCGCCGACTCGATTCCTTTAAAATTAATTGACATATCTTTTCTCTTTCAACCAAGTGTTGTAATCTTTTTTATTTTTAGATGAATTACAAGATCCACACATTAGGGATAAATTTTTTAAATCAAATAAATTAATAATTTCTTGTTCAGTTTTTGCTGTCGCAAGAGGAACAATGTGTTCTATATGAAAACCGACTTTATCGTAATTAACTTTGCACGCCGGGCAACGATTATTTTGTAAATTCTTTACATTGGTAATATAAAAATATAATTCTTTAGGGGTGTAGGGCAGTCGAGAAAAACAACCTTTGGTTATTGTATCATTATTTTTAATATTTCTTCTTATGCCATCTCTTATTTGACACCTCAATCTTTCTGCAAGAGCAAATATCGGATCATTTTTTCTTTTATTTTTTTTCCATTCTCTTTGATATTTTCTATAATGTTCGGGCTTATTTAATTTCTCTTGTTTGGCCTTAATATTTTGACACAATAAACAACGAATAATAATGTTATCTTTGTGTGTATGAATAGATTCTCCGTGTTTTCGGCAAAGAGAAATTACTCTGTCTTTAGATATTTTTTCTATTACTATTTTTTTTAACTTATCTCCATTGACTATATCGCTGTGTAATCCAATCTTACCGGCCATCCCTATAACAGACCCCTTTGGTCTATTCAATATTTTTGCACAATATTTAGACCCCTTTGTTCCGTAATGTAATTTTAAAATTTCAATTTCTTTATTGGTCCAATTTGGAGCTTTTTGCTTTTTAGGTTCTATTGATCTACACCAATTTTCAACAGAAGATTTTCCAACCCCAAGAATTTTGGCAATTTTAACAAAAGATAATTTTTGCTCTTGTCTGATCTTTATAGCCTTTTTCATTTCGTCTTTTAATAAAATACCTTTATTTTTTTTAAGGCAGCCACAGCTTTTTGTGTTTCCTGTTGTCAAAGAATCTCCAGCAATTTCCTTGCATTCTCCACATTCGCATTCGCACAACCATCTACTATGTTTACCTTTTGATATTAAACTTTTTACGGTTAACTTATTAAATTTTTTCCCTGTTAAATCAATAAATTTCATTATTTTAATTTTCCTATCAATATCTCGGCACATTTTTCTGCAACTCCTTGTTGAGAAATAGCAAATTCCAAAAAGTTAGCGCCACCACCCATTTGACTTATAATGCTTGGCAAAACATAAGAAGTGCCGCCCCCTCCAAGTTTCTTAAGCTCCACCATTATCGCACGACCGCTTCTAGAGTTCTTTGAACGAAAATGCGATTCTCCACTAAAAACGATGGCGTAAGCAGCCGTACTTGAATCTATGGTGGGGTCAAGAAGCATCCATTGCATAAGGGGGATTGTAATACTAGAAGGTTGCGACACATAACTCGCCCCCGGCAACCCTAAAAACTTTTGAAAATCACTTTCTATTGCTCTGATTGTAATGGTTCTTTTATCGCCTTGAGAAATAAATCCTAGAGTAACGGAATTACGAATTATATCCAACATCCCTTGAACTAATCCCGCCGAGTCGCTATCGGAAAGTCCGAAATGAGCTCCTAGATCTGTTCCACCCTGTCCCCTTAATGATTTCATTACTTCTGTCTGACTCGCAATATTCGCTATGAACTCTCCTATACTGGCCGCGATGGATTTAAAGTTTAAGGCAACCCTATCGTTGACAGCGATGCTTCCGAACTTCGAAACTCCAGCAGTTAGCTGTTTGTCAAACGCCACTCCAGGAATTAATCTTAAAATTGCCATTACACTATTTATACACTATTTTAGACTATCCTTCCAAATATTATATTCTGTGTCATTTTTAGATGAATTACAACTTTTACATATTAAATTCAAATTTTGTAAACAAAACAAATCTACAACTTCTTGTTCTGTTTTGGCTCTTGAAACTGGAATAACATGATCTATCGACGCGACGCATTTATCATAAGAAATATCGCAAGAAGGACATTTATTTTCTTGTAGTTTTCTAGTATTTTCAAGATAATTGTATAATTCTTCTTTTGTATAGCTTAAATAACAAAATGCGCCCATTCTTTTGTGTCTATCATTTTTATTGCGAACTCTTTTAAAACTTTTACCAATACAATTCCTTAAATTGTTTGCAAATTTATTTATTGGTTTTTGTGCTCTGGTTCTTGTACATTCTAAACAATATTTTATTCTATTATTATTACAAAAATGCATTTCTTCTCCATGAATTTTACATTTGCTCAAACACCTGTTTTTTGATATTTTTTTAATTATAGTTTTTTTTGGTAATCCATTGCTATTGGCAACTATAGTTTTTAAATTAAGTTTTTCGATCCTATTCGTAATTGATCTTCTCGTTCTATTTATTAATTTTGCACAAAACGCAGAACCCTTTTCGTAGTAATATTGTAATAAAATATTGTCCTCTTCTTTTTTCCAGGTATTTTTATATAAATGTCTATTTATTTTATTTAATTCTTTTCTGATGCAGCCACAACTTTTTGTTTTGCCACTCCTTAAAGAAGATCCAAGAATTATTTTTTCGGTGCCACAATCACACAAGCACAAATATTCTGTTTTTTTGTGGGGAATTGCTATTCGTTGCATAATCAAAAGTCTTCCGGATCTTTCACCAGTTAAATCAATAAATTTTCTCATCTATATTATCTTCCCATAAACAACAATATATCGTTCTTCTCTTAGCCCCAAAATCGTCGGCCCCTTTATTATTTTTACCCTTAATTTAATTATATTACTTGTGTCGTGATTAACAATAATGGTTCTACATTTAATAAAATCAACACCATGTCTTAAAAACGACTTTAAACGCACAATTCCACCCCCATGTTGAACGCTAATTTTATAACCCTCGTTATTCCTAGGATTATGTTCCACCAAGCTCTTTATACACTTATTTACCGCTCTTTCCAAAAATCCGTGACCTTTGCAATAATTACAGACTTGTCCTCTTGAAAATGGGATCGGTCCTCCAGGCTTGTAAATGCCATTCGATCTGTGTTCTATTATATTTTGAAAACAATTTGTGCAAGGTTCTATTATCGGATCAAATTCTAATAAGACGTTCTTACCCAATTGATTAATTAAGGCATCAATTCTAGACTGGTAAATTCCAATTAACTCGTCACTTATTTGAATAGATGCTTCTGGGTCTAAAATTGGACAGGAAATAATTGGTGGTTGTACTCGTCCTTCTATAAATAAATCCAGTGATTTTGCTTCTAGAACTTTTAAGAATAAGTCAAGATTTTCATTTATTAAAATTGGACCAGAAATAAATAGTGTTAAATTATTATCAATAAAAATAGAACCATCTATAAATAAATTTATATTACTAGAATTTGTATCGAATCCTTTTATAAAGAGATCAGCAATGTTTGTAATAGAATCTTTGCCTGACAGAAAAAGATCTATAGTTTGAGTATTTTTGTCATTTCCTTTGATGAACAGATTTAATTCTTGAGATTTTACATCTTTACCAATTACTATTAAATCTAAATTATTTGTCTGAGAATCAAACCCGTTTATAAACAAATCAATGTTTTCATTGGAAGTATTCGAACCATTTATAAACAGTTCAATATCATTGCTATTTTGATCTTTACCTTGTATAGATAGATTAAGATTATTATTTATAGAAATTGGTCCAGAGATAAACAGATCAATAGAATTAGATGATGAATTTATGTTTATAATAAATAATGTTAAATTATTATTTACAACATTTTTGCCATGAACAAAAAGATCTAAATTGTTTGTATTTGTATTAAATCCACCTATAAATAAGTCTAGATTTTGATTTTCTGTATTTTTACCGGACAGGAAAAGATCTATTGATTCTGTCTCGCTATCTTTCCCTGTTATTGTTAAATCTATTTGTTTAAATTCGGAATCTTGTCCCTTAATAAATAATTCAATATTATTGGTTTTTGTATCTTTGCCTTTGATAAAAAGGTTGATATTTTGTGTATTTGTTTCACTCCCACATATAAATAAATCCGATTCCTGTGATTTCTTATTATTTCCTATTATTAACAAATCTATATTATTTGTTGTTTGAATACTTCCATTTATGAAAAGATCTAAGTTCTGATTTTTTGTGTCAAGCCCCTCAATAAATAAATCTATGCTATTATTCTCGGCATCTTTTCCAACAAGAACAAGATCTATCGAATTAAATATTGTTTGTTCTGATATTCCAGAAATGAATAAATCAACGGTATTAATTTTTGTCCCATTGCCTATAATAAAAAGATCAACATTGTTTGTTGACGAACCTTTTCCATAAATAAATAAACCAAGTGATTCGGTTCGTATATCTTTGCCATGAATAGAAAGATCTATATTTTCAGAATTTGTTTCAAAACCAAAAATAAAGAGATCTAGAGACTGATTGTTTTTTTGTTCTCCTGTTATTACTAAATCTATTTGATTGGCATTTGAATTTTTGCCATAAATGAAAAGATCTATATTTTTATTCTCTGTATCAAATCCGCGTATAAATAGATCCAAATTTTGGGATATTGCGTTTTTCCCATTTATAAAAAGATTGCAATTATTGTTGAAAGATTGATATCCCAATATGAATAAATCTATATTATTGGAACTTATATCAAAACCAAAAATAACAAGATCTAAATTTTTATTTTCTGTGTCTTTACCAGAAATATATAAATTGCAACTATTGTTTTGATTATTTTTGCCATTTATGAATAAGTTTATATTATTATTTTTAGAATCCTTACCAGATATAAACAAATTAAGAGATGGATTCTCAGAATCATTTCCTAATATAAATAAATCTATATCATTTGTTTGTTGTTGATGCCCATCAATAAATAGATCAATTAATTTGGTCTGAATATCTTTGGCACGAACAAAAAGATCCAAACTGTTGGTTTCTGAATCTTGTCCACCGATGAACAAATTTATATTATTATTAAAATTATCGTGGCCAACGATTATCAAATCTAAATTTTGAGATTTTATATTCTTGCCAGATATAAAAAGATCTAAGCTCTTTGTTAAAGAATCTTTCCCAAGAATGAATAAGTTTATATCGTTTGTGAAAAATTTGTGTCCATGAACAAATGAATCTATACTATTATTAACAGAACCATGGCTCTTTATGAACAATTCTAAATTTTGGTTTTGTGAATTTTTGCCACTAATAAATAAATCTATTCTGTTATTATAGTTATCTTTTCCATATATAAATAATTCAATATCACTCGTAGATATTTCATATCCATTAATTGTTAAATTTAAATTTTGGGATTGTGTATTTTTTCCTATTATAAAAAGATCTAAGTTTTGTATATTGGCTTCTTTTCCTTGAACAAACAAATCGAGATCGTTCGTTTGACTATCAAAACCATTAATAAACAAGTTCACATCGTTGGTGTTTGTATTATATCCAATAATTATTAAGTCTAGATTATTATTACTACTATCAGATCCATGTATAAACAAATCCAAAGAATTAGATTGCGACTCATTCCCCGTGATAAATAAATTTAAATCATTGGTTATTGAACCCTTTCCATAAATAAATAAACCAAGTGATTCGGTTCGTATATCTTTACCACGAATAGAAAGATCTATATTTTCAGAATTTATTTCAAAACCAAAAACAACAAGATCT
>Ga0315293_10000237_pt1 | contig 48545 bp, 36 predicted proteins | sample YL17G13_20_MG_FD_203071 | JGI IMG/M metagenome (GOLD analysis project Ga0315293, IMG submission 203071) | Sediment microbial communities from Yellowstone Lake, YNP, Wyoming, USA - YL17G13_20 | ecosystem: Environmental > Aquatic > Freshwater > Lake > Sediment | place: USA: Wyoming | collected... | reverse complement strand
GCTATCTCGGGCAGACCGGAGCGCGGCGCTTGTCGCCAATCAGGAAAGGAACCTATGAACCTGGCTTGATTGTATTTCATACCGGGGACAATTATAAGGCGCGCAACCGCCCAGTGCAAGGATTCTGAAAAAATTCGCGAAAAATAAAATACCCCCGACGGAAACAAACGTCGGGGGCAGACAATCATCGCAAATTACTTTAGGATTACCATCTTTTTTGTGCTGGCCTTGTCACCGGCTGCCAGTCTGAAGAAATATACTCCCGAGCCCAGCCCGGATGCATCGAACGAGATCGTATGATGCCCCGCCTCGAGCTCACCATCATTCAGAACAGTTACTCTCTGGCCGAGGATATTGAAAACCTCGAGGCTTACGTGCGACTCGCGCGGGATATCAAACGCGATTGTCGTTGTCGGGTTGAATGGATTGGGGTAATTCTGAGCAAGGTCAAACTTGCCTGGAAGGATTCCATCGTCCTCCACGCTGGTGGTGCCTCTGGAGTAATTGATGGCATTATGCACCAATACCATCATGTCACCCGTAAATTGCTGGGCGCCACCTATGTAACCATTTATCGCGACCATGTGATTATTCGGGTTATAGGCCACAAATGGCGAGCTGTCATCCCAGGAGGCCACGGTAATCCCGCCATTTTGAATTGTGACGTTTGCGGTGTAATAGTCGCTAATGGCATTTACGCCAGTCATCAGGAAATGGCTGGGATTGTGCCATCCCATGGTTCTTGTTTCATGGCGGTTGGCGCCGGCCGCAAACGGGCTGTAGCTGCTCATGATGCGTCCCTGCAACTCCCAAGTGATGGCGAAGCAGAACTGCAGCAGAACCACACCTCCTCCGCTGTCGAGGTAATCGGCCAGGCGATTGCCCAACATGGTAGAATTATCAAACACAATATTCGACCAGACAATTGCCGCGTCGTATTGCTGCAGGAAATCTAATGAGGGAGTGCCGATCTGGCCATTGTACATATCGATCCCCTGAATATCCCAGTATTCTAGAAGATCCCTTCGGGCCTCGGACCAGCCTTCGGGGTCAGAGACGATGAACAAGATGTCGGTCGGCTTATTTGTCGCGAAAATGATGGCATTATGCGATAGCGCAATAAAATCGCCGACAAATCGCGATAAATCCCCATAATAAGCGTTAATCGCTACCAGCTTATTCGCCGGATTATATGCTACCAGCGGTGTGCCATCGCTATAGGACGCTACAAGAATCGGGGAATTGATGAGAGTGACATTGACAGCATATGTATCGATAAGGGCGCTGACTCCCGCCATCAGAGGATGGCCGACGTCATAGGTTCCGAGAGTCCGGGCAACATATGATGTCCCTTTCTGAAAAGGGGCGTATTCGGACATAATTCGTCCGGCCAGCCCAAATCCTCTAAAAAAGCAAAAATTCTGCAGCACGACACTGCCTCCGGCATCGAGATAGTCGGCCAGGACATCTCCGGTGGCAATAGAATCCTGAAAACGATTATTAGACCAGACGACCACGCAGTCATAGTTTTGCAAAATCCCCAAGGTGGGAGTTCCAGTCCTGCCATCGAAATAATCGACGGTGCCGATATCGCCATAAGGGGTGAGCGCGGCCATATATTCGGAGGCGCCATCGGCCGCGATGACAAGCACGTCTCTGGCGCCGTAATCAGGCGGAGTAAGCGTGAATAGGACGGCCGTGCCGGTTTCGTCTCGGGCGGCATTGAAAATATATTGCAGGCCGACAGTTCCGGTTTGATTCTCGATACCGATAGTATGGGAATCATGTGCACCGGTAATCGATAAGTACTGGTAGAGGATATTACCATCGGCGGTGAGGATGGCCTGAAAAGATGCGATTCCGCCCCCGATATGGTAAGGGACATTCAACCATTCGACTATCAATGTATCCGAGTTGTTTGAGTAGTAATAAGCATCGCCGGAACTAATGAAATCGAGGTCTTCCCAATAAGCGGCCAGCAGATTATTCGGCTCGGCGGCCGTAGGGATGGCCACATTCGTCCAGGAGTTTGAATTAGAGGTGAAACTGATAAACCCGTTGGTACAGGCACGGAAGGTTAGAAAATCCACCCCATAATACCTGAAAGTAAAGCCGATCAAAAACGGACCGAGATTCTGATCATCACTATTGAAATCAATTGCCGTGCCATAGCCGGAAATTTCGATCCAGTTGTACACCGGCGCGTTAAAGGCGCTGTCACCGGAATCGATGAAATAATACCCATAGGCGTCCGGTCCTCCGTTATCCAGCGGCAGAATCGGAAATTGTTCAAAATCCCCTGATGCAGAGGCGTTGCCGGAATGATTCCCGGCAATAGCAGCGCTACAAAGCATCAATAAAATGACAGCCCCCAGCGAAACAACTCTAAAGCGTTTGCACATGATCTTCCCTCTCCTGTGATAGGTTGGTATTTAACTAATCTGTCTGATGCAAGATCACGATGTCCGACTATAATTATTATCGGACCGGGAAACCAAAAATACAATAAAAAAAGCCGCCAAGGGGCGGCTTTATCTCTTTATTTGGATAGGTTTAAATCAACCTGCGCTTTTTTGTTGCCTGCCCTTATATGAGAAAATCGGCCTGGAATTGCCCTCGATTACCCCTTTGGTAATGACACAACCGGCAACGTCGCCGAGCGACGGTACATCGTACATTATCTCCATCATGGCCGATTCCAAGATAGAGCGAAGGGCGCGAGCCCCGGTTTTACGCTTCATGGCCATATCTACGATGGTATCGAGCGCCTCCGCCTCGAATTCGAGCGTCACATCCTCAAGCTCGAGATATTTTTGATACTGTTTGATGAGTGCGTTTTTGGGCTCCGTCAGTATACGGATGAGGGCACCTTTATCGAGGTCGTGCAGGGCGCAGACGACCGGCAGGCGGCCTATGATCTCGGGGATAAGGCCATATTCCAGGAAATCCTCATCCTCGGCATGCGACATAAGTTCCCCGATGCTCTGCCCGAGGGGCTGGCTTTCGGTCTTGAAGCCGACAACCTTGCGCCCAATGCGCCTGGCGACGATTTTCTCGAGTCCGTCGAAAGCCCCGCCACAGATGAAGAGGATATTGCGCGTGTCAATATTAACCAGGGCCTGCTCGGGATGCTTCCTCCCGCCTTTCGGCGGAACGCCCGATATTGTACCCTCGAGGATCTTCAAAAGCCCTTGCTGCACGCCTTCACCGGAGACGTCGCGAGTGATGGAGGGATTGGCTGATTTCCGGGCGATCTTGTCGATCTCGTCGATGTAGACAATGCCTCTCTGGCATGCCGCGACATTATAATCGGCGGCCTGCAATAGGCGCACCAGGATGTTTTCGACATCCTCGCCGACATAGCCGGCCTCTGTCAGGACAGTGGCATCGGCAATTGTGAATGGCACGTGGAGGAGTTTGGCCAGCGTCTGGGCAATGAGAGTCTTGCCCGTGCCGGTCGGCCCTATCAGGAGTATGTTTGATTTCTCCAATTCGACATCATCGTACTGGCCGGCATCCTGCCTGAAGATGCGTTTGTAATGATTGTAGACAGCGACCGAGACGACTTTCTTGGCTTGCTCCTGTCCGATGACGTACTTATCGAGGAAGGATCTTATCTCTGCCGGTCGAGGGAGTTCGAAGTCGATCTTGGCCGGCTGGCTCTTTTCGACCTCCATCGCCTCGTAGCAGATTCTTACGCAGTCCTCGCAGATAAGAACGCCTCCGCCCGTAAAAAGACGCGGCGCCTGCGAGGCCGGTCGCCCGCAGAATCCGCATCGTTTCTCATTCTCTATTTCGCCGTTTTTTCTGCCCTTGGCCGGCATTGGCCTACCTGATCTTCCTCTCGTAGACCTCGTCGACCAGGCCGTAAGCCTTGGCTTCATCGGCGGTCATGAAATAATCACGGTCGGTGTCGGTCTCGATCCTCTCGAACGGCTGGCCGGTGTGCTTGGCCAGGATCTCATTCATCTGCTTCTTGGTCTTGACGATCTCCCTGGCGTGGATTTCTATGTCGGCCGCGGGCCCCTGGAATCCCCCCCAGGGCTGGTGGATCATGATCTTGGAATTTTTAAGCGCGGCCCTTTTTCCCTTCTGCCCCGCGGCCAGAAGCACTGCCGCCATCGAGGCGGCCATACCGACACAGGTTGTGTTGACATCCGGCTTTATATACTGCATGGTGTCGTAGATGGCCAGCCCGGCCGTTACTGAGCCCCCGGGAGAATTGATATAGAGGAATATATCCTTGTCGGGATCCTCGGCCTCCAGGAAGAGGAGCTGGGCAATGATGAGGTTGGCGATGGCGTCGTCGACCGGTGTGCCGACGAAGACGATCCTATCCTTCAAGAGCCGGGAGTAAATATCATATGCTCTTTCTCCGCGGCCGGTGGTTTCGATTACCATTGGAATGAGTGTCATTTCAAACTCCCATCTATTGAGATGTTAAAATCTCCGAATTATCAATTATAAACCGCAAAACCTTCGATTCAAGAATCGAATCATCGATATCATCGAGTTTCCTGGCGCGGCCAAGCCGCTCGCGGGCATCCTCCTCGGTCATGTTATATGTCCTGGCGAAATTCGCGACCCACTTCTTGCGATCCTCCGGATCGATTTTGATATTCTCCTTCCTGGCGATCTCGTAATAGAGATAATTCCATTTGATCAGGTTTTCGCCAAGGGAGCGGTATTCGCTGCGGATGGCCTGCTCATCGACCGCGGCCCCCCGCTTTTTATAATCCTCGACAATGCCGTCAAGGTAGTTGTCCAGCAGCGAAATAGGGACATCGAACGGGCTGCTGTCAATAATACGTTTGATGATTTCGTTTCGCATCTGCTTGGTGGCGTCATCCTGTGCCTGGTGTTCGAGGCTATCGCGCATTTTCTCCCGTAACTCCTCCAGATTCTGCGATTTGGAGACCTTGGTGGCAAACTCATCGTTGAGTTCAGGCAGGACCTTTTTCTTTATTTCTTTGACGATGATCATGTAAAGTATCTGGTCGCCGGCAAGATTGGTGTCGTAGTAATCATGCGGGTATTTGACTGAGATATCCTTCATCTCGCCTATCCGCATACCCAGGATACCACGCTGAAATTCCTCAAGAAGGCCCTTGCTTCCCAGGTTTATCTCGACATTCTCGAGCTTATCCTCTTTAAGTCGCCCGAATTTGTCGTGCTTTTTGAGCATGTCGACTATCACCATATCGCCATTTTCGGCAGGCCTTTGCACCGGGTGATACTCGGCCAGACGATCGCGAAGATAGTTTAAGGAATCGTCGACTTCTTTTTCGCCGATCTGGGGTATGCGCTTTTCCACCCTGAAACCGGTGTACTTATTCAGCGTGACCACCGGACGAACCTCGAATTCGGCTTTGAATTTGAGGGGCTGGCCTTCCTCGAATTGAACATCGGAGAGCTTGGGCGGATTGAGTGGAACCAGGTTCATTTGAACAAGCGCCTTCTCGTATGCCTTGGGAACGAGCGCCTCAAACACGTCCTGCCTGACATCAGGCCCATAACGTTGTCTTATTATGCCTGCAGGTGTCTTGCCCGGCCTGAAACCGGGAACTTTGGCTTTCCTGCGGTAATCTTCGAATGTCGAATCGAATAAGGAGCTCACATTTTCTGCGGGAAGCTCTATTTCGAGGAAGCGGGTCCAGGCCTGGCCCTCGCGCAAATTGACTTTCATGCCCTCCAGATTGGGATCTGCGGTTTCGGTTTCCGAGGTATTTTCGGTATTTTTCAATTCGTCGGTGTGGCTCATATGGCTTTCCAATCTAATATTGCCGTTATCAAAATAATGCGAAAGGAGGGATTTGAACCCTCACCCCTCGCGGGACTGGATCCTAAGTCCAGCGCGTCTGCCAGTTCCGCCACTTTCGCTTTAGAATTGCATAATACCCACAAAACCAGCATTCGTCAAGCCCCAAACTCCGCCTTCTAACCTGTTAATACGGCAAATATTACTGGCGGGATTGGCAATAATTAATATTTTATGAATAATTCTATTCAGAGTAATCGGTCCCTACGAATTATGGCCAATTTAACGACCAATGAAATATGGAGCGCCCGCATAAATACCCATTTCCCCGATTATCGATTCAGTTGGGAAATTTATACCGATCTGATTCTTGAAAATGTAGGCCGATGCCCCTACTGGCTCGATATCGGCGCCGGCACGAATATCTGGATCAGGGAACAACCGGGCGCAGAGTTGGCGGTCGGAGTAGATGTCGAAAAGCCTAAGGGATGGTCGATGCAACCCGATGAGCCTTATTGCCTGGCTAAGGGTGAGAGCCTGCCTTTCAAGGATGAAAGCTTCCATTTCATTACGAGCCGATATGTTATCGAGCATTTGAAGGCTCCGCATACGGTGCTGGCCGAAATCGATCGGGTGCTGAAACCCTCGGGAGTGCTATTGCTGCAAACGACAAACAAGACCAATCCGCTGGTCATGGCCTGGCGGCTGATCCCTTTTGGGATAAAGAAACGGATGCTAAAATCGCTATATGATGATATTCCATCTGGTGTTTTCCGCACCTTTTATAAATTCAACAGACCCTCTTGTTTTAAAAATCAGATCGGCCACCTGCATCTGGAAAAAATCATCATGGCGGAGGACGTCCTCACTCAAAACCGGATGATGTTTACAGGTTCATTTGGCATGATGCGGCTATTGGAAACGCTCGGCCTGCAAAACCTCATGGGAAATATCATCGCTATCTATAGGAAGAATGCCGATTAGATGCTTTTTAGTATGCACAGCTAAGGGATAGGCTTAATTGAGCTTGCGTTTCAAATTGGCTTTTATTATATAAGTTTTCTATTTTGGGCAATTTTGAATGATGAAAATTGAGTAAAATGAGGTTATTTCCATGGCTCATGCTTATACTCCGGGCTTAAAAGTCACGGAGATGATGACGATCTCCAAGAAGCGCATCCTGCCGCTCAAGGGCCAGGTCGTCGTCAAGAAAGGCGACCGCGTAACCTCCGATACAGTGGTCGCCCGCACCGAGCTTCCCGGAATCGTCGAGCCTATCAATGTCGCCAATATCCTGGGAATACCGCCGCAGGACGTGTCCGAGGCCATGATTAAGAAGGTCGGAGAGCATGTCGAGGAGGGCGAGGTCATCGCCAGGTCGAAATCGTTTTTCGGCCTGTTTTCCTCGACCGCCAAGGCCAAGATATCCGGCACAATCGAGAACGTCTCGTCGATTACCGGCCAGGTGCTCTTGCGTGGCGCGCCGGTTCCGATCGAGGTCAAAGCATATCTCAATGGCATCGTGACACAGATATTCGAGAGCGAGGGGGTGGAGGTTACCACCAAGGGGAGCTTTGTGCAGGGAATATTCGGTATCGGCCCCGAGACTCACGGCCCGATAATGATGCTGTCCAGAAGCAGCAAGGAAATCCTCACCGAAAAGGAGTTTGATGCCTCCTGCAAGGGCAAAGTGGTGGTGGGTGGATGCATGATAACCGCCGAGGGCTTGCGCAAGGCGATTGAGGTCGGCGCGGTCGGCATAGTTGTTGGCGGATTCAACGACAAGGACCTGCGCGATTTTCTCGGATATGACCTGGGAGTTGCAATCACGGGCAACGAGGACAAGGGGGTCACCCTGGTGGTCACCGAGGGTTTCGGCGAGATCATGATGGCTGAAAAGACATTCGACCTGCTGCGCCGTCACGAAGGGCAGGAGGCCTGCATAAACGGCGCCACGCAGATTCGGGCGGGGGTTATCCGCCCGGAGGTGGTCATACCCAAGATGGATGCCCTCGCCGATATCGGAAAGGAACTCGAAAAGGAGATGGAGAATCCTGGGCTTACAATCGGCTCACCGGTAAGGGTTATACGCCAGCCATATTTTGGCCGGCTCGGGAAGGTCACAAATTTGCCGCCGCAGCTGCAAATGCTGGAGTCCGAATCGAAGGCCAGGGTGCTGGAGGTGGAATTTGAGGACGGCAAGCGGTCGATCATCCCCAGGGCTAATGTTGAGATGCTGGAATAGTATTCAAGGACTGCCCCTTATGGGGTAGGGGCAGGCGGGGCCATACGGCTCCAAAGCGAGACGCCTGCCGCCCAATTAAATGCAGACATCTTAAAGGCCGGGTTTCATAAGCCCGGCTTTTTGATTTATGATTTCAATGGACTCACCATAAAAATCAAGTCCACAGAGGGAGTCAGGCAAAAATGAAAACCGGGGATTAATAAAATCCCCGGCTCCGATTATATATTTGATTTTACTTGCTACAATGTTGCCTCAGTGGAAAGGCCATAGCGGTCGACTGTGGGAACCTTGAAATTCTCGTTTTCGGGAACGAAAGTGTCCGAGGTTATTTTATCGAAAATCTGTCGCTTGGGCCGTATCCTCTTGACCTTCCCTGGTGTTACGGCCTCGCCAAACAGATTGACCGACTGCACTTCCTCAGTGGCATAAGCATCCTTGCGACTAAAACCGGCGGCGATGACGGTCACAAAAATCCTGTCAAACATGGCCGGATCAATGACAGCGCCAAAAATCACATTAGCCTGTATTCCGGCAGCCTCGTAGACGGTCTCCGAGGCAAGCTGGATGTCCTCGAGCGTCATGTCAGGTCCGCCGGTGATGTTGATCAACACGCCGCGCGCTCCCTCGACCGACGCCTCCTCCAGCATCGGCGAATGCAATGCCATTTGAGCAGCCACTTCTCCCCTGTTTTCGCCCGAGGCTAAGCCGGTACCCATGATGGCCTCGCCGGCATTCTGCATGATCGTCTTGACATCGGCGAAATCGACATTGACCAGGCCGGGAACAGTAATTAAGTCTGATATTCCCTTGGTGGCAGACAGGAGTACTTCATCGGCTTTCATGAAGGAATCGGTCAACAAAGTATGCTTGTCGACCACCGAAAGAAGCCTTTGGTTGGGGATGATGATGAGCGTATCGACAAATTCCTTTATTTGACGGATACCGGCCTCGGCCTGCGAGATTCGCTTATACCCCTCGAATAGGAAGGGCTTTGTCACAATCCCCACCGTCAGGGCGCCCATTTCCTTGGCCATCCTGGCCACCATCGGGGATGCCCCGGTGCCGGTGCCGCCTCCCATGCCGCACGTGATGAAGACTATATTGGATTCGGATAGGGCCTGGCGGGTCGGTTCCGGATCTTCCTCGAATGCTTTGCGCCCGACTTCCGGATCGGCCCCGGCGCCGAGGCCTCGGGTGAGCTTTCGGCCGATCTGAACCTTCGTATCGGCGATGGAGCCTTCCAACGCCTGCGCGTCAGTGTTGATCGAAATGAATTCAACGCCGGAGAAACCGGAGTGGACCATTCGGTTTATGGCGTTACCGCCGGCCCCTCCAACCCCCACGACTTTCATTTTCGATCTTGCTCCATCGTTGAAATCATACTCGAAGATCATGTTTTGTCCTTCCTTTCGAAGGCCGAGCCACTCAAGGCCGAGGCCTTTTCCCCTCCGACTACTTTAAGGCCGGATCATTTAAAAATATTCATTCAACCATTTTTTTATTTTCTCGACGGTTCTCAACATGCCCTTCCCTTTTGCCTTGCTTACACCGGCCTCCTGCCGGTATAGCGAGTAATGGATGAGCCCGATGCCGGTTGCAAAGGCCGGGCCGGGGTTAAATTCGGAGCTGTTTTCGTAATTATGCGGCGCAGTCGGCTTGGCCGGGAGATCGAAAATCTGCTCAGCCAATTCGGCAGTGCCATCGAGAAGCGATCCGCCGCCGGTCAGTATCACGCCGGCCGCCGGAGCCTCCGTTACCTGGCTCTTCTTCAACTCCCGCGCAACAAGTGAGAAGAGTTCCTCCATCCGGGGCTCTATTATCGAGGCCAGGACCGAGCGCGAGACCTGCTTAGACTCCCGCCCTGTGACGCCCGGCACCAGCACCATTTCGGCCGGATCCACGCGCATCGAGAGCGCCGAGCCATGGGCGCACTTGAGCTGCTCGGCCTTATCGAGAGGCGTGCGCAGCCCGATGGCCAGGTCGCTGGTGACATTCTTGCCGCCCATGCTTATGACGGCCGTATGCTTGATGGCGCCATCCTGGAAAACAACGATATCGGTTGTGCCGCCGCCGATATCGATGACGACACACCCCAGATCCATTTCGTCTTTCTGAAGCACAGCGTAGCTGGAGGCCAGCGGCTCCAGCACCAGCTCGTCGATATTTATGCCGCACTTGTCGATGCATTTGAGAATATTATGGATTGCGGTCGCCGAGCCGGTGACAACGTGAACGTCAACCTCGAGCCGGGAGCCTGTAAAGCCCACCGGATCCTTGATGCCACCCTGCTCATCCACGGTGAAAGTCTGCGGCAGAATATGTATGATTTCCCGGTCGGCCGGGATTGAAATCGATTTGGCGGCCTGAAGCGCACGATCGACGTCGCCCGCCATTATCTCGCCGCCATTCTTCCCAATAGCCACGACACCGCGGCTGTTGATGCTTCTTATATGCTCGCCCGAGATTCCCACGAAGGCCGATTCGATTTTCTGGCCCGAAACCATCTCGGCATCGTCTATGGCCTGCCTGATCGAGTCGACCGTTTTCTCGAGATCGACGACAGCTCCCTTTTTGAATCCCTCGGCGGGGGCGCTGCCAATACCCAGTATCCTGAAGGTGCATGATTCTGTCGGCTCAGCGACAACCACGCCGATCTTGGTGGTCCCGATATCGAGGCCGGTTATTATTTTACCGTTGCGCGCCATTAGAGCACCCCCTCGCCGGCATCGGATTCTATCATAACCGGGCCGAAACGCAGGTCGAGGATGGTGGTATCGGCCATCATTCCCTCTTTCTCCAGCGCCGCCAGACGCTTGATGCTATCCTGAATATCGCTTTTGTTCAGAAGCACCATCGTGCCGGCGGGCGAAAAGTATAGGCGAATGACCTGACCGCCGCCGAAATTTATTTCCGAAAGGCGCGCAGTTAACCCGGGTGATACTGCAATCAAAGCGTCATAAATGCCAAGTGCGTACGCGACATCAGGGTCCTTAAGGCGGTCAAAAATTCGGACATGGGAAAATCGGCGTCCGGAGACCAGGGGAAGCACCGGCAGGTCGGCGCTCATCGGCAGGATTATGCCTTCGCGCGAGAGAGCGCAGAGTTCGCCGCCGTTGACCAGGAGAGCAGGTTCGGCGACCCTGACGTCGACCTCAATGGAGGAAAGGCGCCCGCGATGTATCGAGCATTCGATTACACCCGGCTGGCGCATAAGGCTCGAGACCGCGTATTTTAAATCCTGCTTATATATCGATTTCCCCCTCTCAAGCCCGGTGATAGACAGGATTGAATCAACCGGCATATCGCTATTTCCGGCAACGGTTACGGCCCTTAAATCAAACAGCGGCAGGTTGAGCACCTTATCATAAGCCAGGCGCCCCGCCGCCACCGAGAGAATCAATACTACGAGCTTTAGGAATAATTTCAACATTATTCTTTCATCATCTCGATAATTTTTTGAGTCAGCCGGTTGATATCGCCGGCCCCGAACAGCACTACGCGGTCGCCGGGCTTCAGATGATTCACGATCTGGCCCGGAAGCGTGCTCTTGTCCTCTACATAATTGACGTTACCATGCCCCTGATCCCTGGCCGAATCGACAACCATCCTGCCGGAAACGCCATCTATGGGCTTTTCGCGCGACGGGAAAACATCGAGGACAAAAAGCATATCGGCATCGAAAAATGCGCCACCGAATTCCCTGAACATTCGCTGGGTTCGGCTGTAAAGGTGGGGCTGGAAAACCGCCACCACACGCCCATCGAACACATTACGCAGACCCTGAAGCGTTGTCTTGATCTCGGTCGGGTGATGGCCATAATCGTCGTAAAATTTCACACCGCGCGCCTCACCGGCCAACTCCAGGCGACGCCCTACGCCCGTGAATGTCCTGACCGCCTCGATGGCTTTTTTCATCGGGATTTCAAGATCGTAGGCGACCGCCAGGCCGGCCAGTATATTCCTGACATTGTGAAATCCATATAGAGGCGAGACAACCGTTCCATCCTCGCGTCCCTTTTGCGTAAGTGTAAATTTTATCCCGGATTCGCCGAATGTCACATTCGCAGCCGAGAAATCGGCGGCCGGAGAAAGCCCGTATGTTATCATGGGTCGGGTGATACGCGGTTCGATCGTCTTTATGCCAGCGTCATCGATGCATAGTATGGCTGTCCCAAAGAAGGGAACGCGGTTGGCAAATTCAGTAAAGCAGCTGTAAAGATCATCCATGTCGCGGTAGCACTCCATGTGCTCGGCCTCGATATTGGTAACAACCGCGATCGTGGCGAAGAATTTTGTGATCGAGCGGTCGTACTCATCGGCCTCTGCCACCAGGTATTCACCCTTTCCAAGATAGGCATTGGACCCGACTCCCAGGACCCGGCCGCCGACTATGACAGTGGGGTCCAGCCCGCCGGCTCGAAGAATATGACCGACCAGGGACGTGGTTGTTGTCTTTCCATGAGTGCCGGCCACGGCGATCGAGAACTTCATGCGCATGAGTTCGGAAAGCATTTCGGCGCGACGGATGATCGGGATCTTTTGATCGTGGGCGGCGATCACCTCGGGATTGTCAACGGTTACCGCCGAGGAAATCACGACGACATCGGAACCAGCGACATTGGCGCCCTCGTGGCTGTAGAGTATTTTGATACCGAGCCCCTCGAGATGTTCGGTGGTCTCGGTCCTCTTGAGGTCGGAGCCGGTGATCTTGTAGCCGCTGTTGTGGAGCACCTCGGCAATACCGCACATGCCGGTACCGCCGATACCTACGAAATGGAGGCTCTTTATTCTCTTAAACCGCATTTACTCTTTCCAATATCGTTCTTGCGATAATTCTGGCCGCGTCGGGCCTGGCCTGAGCCCTGGCGGCGGTTGCCATTGATTTTCTTTTCCGGTCGCCCAACATTAATTCCAACATGACGCCCGGCAGCTTCTCAACCATTTCGGATTCGGGCATGACTATGGCGGCTCCGCTTGCAGCGAACGCCCTGGCATTCAGGGTCTGGTGATCGCCAGTCGCGTAGGGATACGGAATCAGGATTGACGGCAGACCCCAGACCGCAATCTCGGCCAGCGTCATGGCCCCGGCCCGGCAAACTATCAAGTCGGCAACAGCATAGGCGGCCGGCATGTTGAAGATGAATGCCAGGTGTTTGCCGGAAAATCGCACTCCGGTCAAAGCCTCCGATATGTCAATATAATCCTTCTGGCCTGTCTGCCACAGGATTTGCCAGGTATCCTGAATTTTCCCGGACCTGACGATGTCGAGCATAAAGTAATTTACTCCCCTGGCGCCGGAGCTTCCCCCAATGACAAGCAGAGTCTTTTTGACCGGGTCCAGGCCAAATTCGCCAAACGATTTATCGCGGACGGCATCCAGCAGGTCCGGGCGGACAGGGTTGCCCACAATCAGGCATTTTTCCTTGTCGATATATTTGGTCGCGTTCTCGTATGCGATAAATACTTTTTCAGCCATTTTACTCAGGGTCCTCGTCGCTAATCCCGGAAGGCTGTTCTGCTCCTGCAGGAAGACAGGTGTTCTCGCCTTTCGAGCCGCCCTCACGGCGGGGGCTGAGACATATCCCCCGGTGCCGACAACAAGAGCGGGCTTATATTCTGCCACGATGCGCTTTGCCTGGGAAAGGCCCTTTCTCCATTTCCTGATAAATCGCAAGATTCCGAGCGGGTTTCGCTTTAGGCCCGCGATTTCTATCTCTCTGATCTCGAACCCGAACTTCTCGACAATCGCCTTCTCCATCCCATCTTTTCTACCGACAAAAAGCGCTTGCGATTGGCTATCCTGCCGACGAAGTTCAAGCGCGATATTGATGGCAGGCATTAGATGCCCGCCGGTGCCGCCTCCGGCAAACAGGACCCTTTTCTGCCCGCCAATTCCTGGCGACTTCTTCCCATCCATCATCGATTCTTGAACCGCATCAGGTAATGCCGCGGTGATCGGGACCGCCTGGCGACCGAGGCGATCATGCCGACGCCGGCGGCGCAAACCAGCAGAGACGAGCCCCCATAACTTAAGAATGGCAGGGTCATCCCCTTCACCGGGAAAATGCCCATGGCAACACTGATATTTATGATCGCCTGGAGCATTATGAAAAGCAAAATGCCCCACGCCAAAAACGAGCCTTCGATATCTATCGCTGTTTTCGCGATGCGGTATCCCGACCAGGCGATAAGGCCGTAAAAAGCCAGGATCACCATGACGAAGACGAACCCGCCTTCCTCAGCCGCGGCGGAAAGGATGAAATCGGTGTGGCGCTCCGGCAGGTAGAGGTGTTTCTGGGCGCCGTTCCCCAAGCCGCGGCCGATAATGCCACCCGACCCCAGGCTGACAAGCGATTGCCTGGTCTGATAACTGGCCGCCGGGTTGAATGGGTCTTTCAGTGTAATGCCGTATTGCTGCACGCGGTCGATCTCGTAGCCGAGGCCCAATACCAGAAACGAGGCTATAGCAAAGAACGACAGGGCAATGACGACGATATATCTTTTGGGGAAATCGGTCAGGAAAAGCATAAAGGCCGCCACTCCCGTAACGAGTGCCGTGGTACCCAGGTCAGGTTCCTTTATGATAAGGGCCGCCCCCAGAGCAAAGGCCGCAATCACGGCGACATAACGTCTCGGAGTAAATTCCTGCCTGGCGTTCTTGGCCACCATTTTCGCCATGAAGGCCACCAGCGCGAATTTGAAAAACTCGGACGGTTGAAATGTGAATCCCGCGATATAGATCCAGCGTTTGATATCGGCCGAGGAGATTATTAATACCGCCAGCAGGCTGGCCAGTGAAAGAACCATTAAAATCGGCGATAGCTTTATTATAACGTGATAGTTCAGGCGATAGGCGACGTACATGGCGATTACGGCGGCGATTGCCCAGACCGACTGTCGCATTAGAAAATACCAGGTCGGCCTTGGGGGTTTGAAAAACTGGCAGAATGGACCGGACGATGAATAGATGACAATCAGGCCAATCATGGTAAGAGCCATGGCCGAGAGCATCAGGACTTTATCGGGATGGCGCTCCAGGAGAGTTTTCACCGTGGCACCCCTTTCTCCTCGAGCTCCGTGACGGCTTTCTTGAAGATTCTGCCCCGATGTTCGTAGTTGTCGAACATGTCAAACGAGGCGCATCCGGGCGAGAGAAGGACGGTATCGCCGGGCGCAGCGTTGGAGTAAGCGGTGCGTACCGCGTCCTCCATTGATCCGGCCCGTACACACCTGGTCAGTTCCTTCCAGGTCTGCTCGATTTTGGGAGTGGCCTGGCCGATCAGAATGACCAGTTTGGCTTTCTGAGATATAAAATCGTTCAGGACGCTGAAATCGCCGCCCTTGTCTTTGCCGCCGGCGATTAGAATAACCGGGGCGGGGACAGCTTTGAGCGCCCAGAAGACCGAATCGACATTGGTCCCCTTGGAATCATTGATGAAGCTCACCCCTCCAATGAGCCTTACTGGTTCCAGCCGGTGTTCCACCCCGGCGAACGACTTCAGCGTCTGAACGATAATTTCCTTCGAGGCTCCGGCGGCCAGGGTAGCGCCAATGGCCGCGCAGGCGTTTGAGAGATTGTGCTCGCCCTTTATCTTGATTTCATCGGTTTTCATGAGCTCCCCGCCGTCGACGATGACATCTCCGTCGGGCACGGCCCAAACTCCGTCTTCAAGGCGATTTCCAACGGAAAACCACCGCCTGCGAGCATTAATGGCCACTGATTTCTTGCGCAATGTCAAGTCGTCATAATTGACCACCGCTACGTCGCCGGAGGTCTGATTTTCGAATATTCTCATTTTAGCGGCGATGTATGTATCAAGATCCTTATGACGGTCCAGGTGATCGGGCGTGATGTTCAGAAAAACTGCTATATCCGGCCTGAATTCGACGATTTGCTCGATTTGGAAGCTGGAAAGTTCCACCACCGCAAATCCGTCGGACGGCACTTTTTGCGCGATATCGATAAATGGGACGCCAATATTGCCACAAACAAATGCCACGAATCCGGCATTCTTCAGTATTTCGCCTACAAGAGCAGTGGTAGTTGTCTTGCCGTTAGAGCCGGTAATGCCGATAACTTTTCCGCCGCAGAGCCGAAAGGCCAACTCTATCTCGGGCCATACAGGGATGCCCTTCGCTTTGGCGCCGACTATGACCTCGGCATCGGCCGCGACCCCAGGGCTGACCACCATTATCTGGCAGTCGAAGACCCGATCTGTATGGCCTCCCATTTCAACGACAATACCCAAAGATTGCAGGCGCTCGGCCAGGCCGGTGTCCTTGACCTGGGCGCTATCGCTGATAAATGGCACGCCCCCCAGCGATCTGACGACCTCGGCTGTAGAAACACCGCTTTTGCCGGCGCCGATAATGGAGATGCGCTTCCCTTTCAAATCCACAGCCATTTCATCTAATCTTCAGCGTGCTCAGTGTCAACAGCGCGAAGATTACCCCTCCGATCCAGAACCTGACCACAACCTGCTGCTCTTTCCATCCGAGGAGCTCGAAATGATGATGCAGCGGCGCCATCTTGAAGATACGTTTGCCGGTCGCCTTGAAATATAACACCTGTATTATGACCGAGGCAGCCTCAAGGACGAAGATGCCGCCCAGTATAACAAGCAGAGCTTCCTTTTTAACGAGCAGGGCCAACGCCCCCAGAGCGCCCCCAAGAGCCAGTGCACCGGTATCCCCCATGAATACCCTTGCAGGGTTGGCGTTAAACCACAAAAATCCCAGGCAAGCCCCCAGCATAGCGCCGCAGTAGACCGCCAATTCACCGGCGCTGGGTAGATATTGGATATCGAGGTAACCTGAGAAATCGACGCGGCCTGTCACATAGCATAGCATGGCGAATGCCAGGGCGCATATCCCCACAAGGCCGATAGCCAATCCATCGAGCCCATCTGTGAGATTTACAGCGTTGGATGCCCCGACAATCACGAGAATCACAAAGGGTATATAGAGAAGGTCGAAATCGAGATAATAATTTTTGAAAAACGGCAGGTCGGTCGAGGTTGTGAAGTTGGGGTCGGGAGGATAGAGGTAAAGCAACACCCCCAAAATCAAGCCTATAAGAATTTGCCCGACAAATTTCTTTCGGGCGACCATGCCCTTGCGTTGATGTTTCTTGGCTTTGAGATAATCATCCATGAAGCCCAGGCCGCCCATCCAGATCGTGACCAGCAACATTAGTTGAATATACCTGTTGCCAAGGTCGGCCCAGAAAAGAGTCGGGATGATGATCGATATGAGAATAAGCAGGCCCCCCATGGTAGGAGTGCCCTCCTTGGCCAGATGGGTCTGGGGGCCGTCGCGCCTGATGCTTTCCCTGACCTGTTTGCGCCTGAGCATTTCGATGAAGAGGTTTCCGAAGATGAAGCTTATCAGCATGGCCGTGACAGTGGCGTAAGCCATGCGAAAGGTAATGTATTTGAAAAGGTTAAAACCCGAAATATACTTGCTGAGAGGGTAGAGCAGATAATATAGCATTTTACAGCGATTTCTTCAATACATCCACGACCTCTTCAAGCGCCATCCCCCTGGAGCCCTTGAAAAGAATAATATCTCCGATTTTAATGGTTTCCAGAAGTTTTTTAGACAGCCCCTCTTTGCTTTCGAAATGCCGGCCGCCGCTTCCGAAGCGGTCCGTTATATATTTGGCGTGATGCCCAAACCCGAAAATGTAATCGATACCGAGTCCCCTGGCCAGACGGCCAATTTCCTCATGATATGGCACGCTCTGTTCCCCGAGCTCCAGCATGTCTCCCAAAACTGCCATGCGGCGACCGCCACAAGCCATCTGCGATAGCGTCTCCAGCGCATAACTCATCGAGGCAGGATTGGCATTATAACAATCGATTATCATTGTTATCCCATTATGCTTTACAACCTCCGAGCGCATATCCTCCGGTTGGAAAGCGCTTATAGCCTCGGCTGCGGCACGCCCATCGAGATCGAGCGCCCTGGCCACGGCGTACGCCGCCAGGGCGTTGTAGACATTATGCAGGCCCGGCATTCTAACCGAGATTTCGTTGCCGTCTACCCTGAATGAGGGCATTCTGGCATCGTCGAAACTAAGGCCTGTGGGCGCGATATCGTTGTAATCCTCCAAGCCGAATTTAAGCAGAGCCGGCTTGATATGACGGGTCCTCCGTTCCAGATTCTCATCGTCGCCGTTGATAACGAGCGTTCCCGACCCTCTGATGCCCTCGATGATTTCGAGCTTGGCCTCGGTGATCTGGTCGATTGTCTTGAGGAACTGCAGGTGAACCGGGCCGACATTGGTGATAACCGCGATATCAGGCTGGGAAATTTGGCTGAGCCTGAGGATCTCTCCCCTGGCGCTCATCCCCAGCTCGAATACGGCGAATTTGTGCTCCTCCCCGAGCTGAAAAATCGAGAGGGGCAGGCCAATCAGGTTGTTGAAGTTGCCATGCGATTTCAGGGCCGGGGAACGTCTCGATATAATTTCGTAAATGAGATTTTTCACGGTGGTCTTGCCGTTCGAGCCAGTGACCGCCGTGACCACAGCCGGCATCCTCTGGCGATAATGCCGGGCCAGCTCGCCCAGGGCAAACAGCGTATCGTCAACTGCCAGATACTCCGGGCCTACAAGGCCCCTCCTCTTGGCCTCGTCCCGATTCACGACTGCAGCGATAGCGCCCTTTGATATGGCCTGCGCCAGAAAAGCATGTCCATCATAGGTCTCGCCCTTTATGGCGACAAAGAGCTCGCCCTGGCGGATGGTTCTGCTGTCGGTACTGACACCGTATATCGAGGCGCGGTGAAATCCGGGATCCCCCTCCGAAATTGACCCCAGGATTTCACCGACCTCATGCAGGGTGAAAAGAATCGTCCTCTTTTCAACCATTACTTCCATAGCTCATCTTATTCAAAACCGCTTTTGCGACCTCGAAATCGGAGAAAAATTTCTTCATAGTACCGACTATCTGATAATCCTCGTGCCCCTTGCCGGCAATCACAACGATGTCGCCGTCCGTTGCCTGCGAAAGGGCGGTTTTGATAGCCTGCGCCCTGTCCTCGATCACCTGCAGGCGCTTTTTATCCGATATGCCCTTCACTATATCCTTGATAATCGCCGCCGGCTGCTCCGTGCGGGGGTTATCGGACGTGACATAGACTATGTCAGCCAGGTCCGAGGCCACAGAGCCCATTATCGGCCTCTTGGTTTTATCACGGTCGCCACCACAGCCAAATACGATGCGTAGATTCTTAGGATGGAATTCCCGCACGCTGTTGAGAAGTTTTTCCAGCGCATCGGGCGTATGGGCGTAATCGATATATACGCCGAATGGCTGCCCCAATTTGACCGCCTGCAGTCTGCCTGGCACCGGCGGCGGATCTTGAAGCCCCTCGACCGCGCTGCCGAGCGACAGGCCCAATGCTATCGCGGTGGCGGCAGCGGCGACTGCGTTCTGGTGGTTAAACCATCCCGGAAGTGGAAAATCGAACTCGACCTTGCTGCCGCCATACTCAAATTCCAGCCTCGAACCTTGCATGTCGGCACTCTTGACCCGATACCGCAGGTCGGCCTTTCGTTCGCAGCCGAATGTAATAACTTTTCCATTGACATGACTGGCCAGTTTCCTGCCTCGGGTGTCGTCGATATTGATTATGGCAAATGGGGCCATGTCGAAAAGCATCGCCTTAGCCTCGAAATACGATTCCATATCTTTGTGATAATCAAGATGATCCTGGCTTAAGTTGGTGAAAGTCGCGGTGGCGAAATTTACGGCCTCGCAGCGGCCCTGGTAGAGGGCATGCGAGGAAACCTCCATGGCGCATCCGGCGAGCTGCCGCTCAACCATGGTGGCGAAATAGCGCTGCAGGTCGATCGAGCCCGGGGTGGTGTTGCTCGATTGAATCAACTGACCGCCGAGGTCATAAGAGGTAGTGCCGATCCGGCCCCACTTTTGCCCGGCCGATTCAAAGATTCCGGCCAGCAGGTATGTGACAGTTGTCTTGCCATTAGTGCCGGTTACGCCGGCCACCTTGAGGCTTGAGGTGGGATTCTGATAGAAACGGTCGGCGATCCTGGCTGTGATAAAGCGCAGTTTGTCAGTCACGATAACGGGGATATCGGCCTTGATCTCAATTCCCGGCGATGTCAGTATTGCACAGGCTCCCAGCGAGGAAGCCTCGCCGATATACGCCCGCCCGTCAAGGGATGTGCCGGGGACAGCCACAAACAGGTCGCCCAAATTGACCTGTCGCGAGTCATCTTTTATGCCGTTGACCTCGATATTTTCAGATGCGACCGGTATTTTGACATCGAGGCCGCGGAAAAGCGCTCCGACCGTAGTGGCATACTTGGATTTGGTTTTTTCATTCATCAGAATAAAATTCATTGCATTTCACCGACAAGCTCGACTTGCGCGACCCCGGTTGTATCTGCGCCCGCCGGCGGATTTTGAGTTGCGATCCTGCCCGATCCAGTAATCTTGCAGGCAATTCCCAACGATTTCGCCTTGCGGATAGCGTCCCTGACCGTTAGCCCCGTGAAGTCGTGAAATCCACCCGTAATTTCCTTTTTGTCCTTGGCGTCTTTGGCCTTCCTGGCAGGTCGCTTCTCCGAGAGTTGGACAATTCTCGCCTCGCCGCCACCGGCGTTGACAACACGTATCTTGTCATCCTTGGGCTTGGGCCTGTAATTGACAAACATATTATTGCCCGGCATCAGACCGTAGCGCTTGGCGATATTCTTGAAAACCGGCGCCGAAATCTCACCGCCGTAGATACTCGTCTTGGGCTCGTCGAACATGATGATCCCAACCACCCTCGGATCATCGGCCGGGAAATAGCCGGTGAAGGAAGCCAAAGCCTTGCCTGTTTCGTATCCTCCTCCGCCCTCCTTAAGGCGCTTGGCGGTGCCGGTTTTGCCGGCAATGATGCAGATATCGTCGATCGCCTTCTTGGCGGTGCCAATTTGAACAACATCACGAAAGATATTGTCCAGTATTTGCACGGTTCGCTCGCCAAGCACCTTCCTGACCACAACCCTGGAATTAAGGATTTGTTCGACGCTATCGGCTGTAACCTTCCTGGTTGCGAAATATGGCTTTAAAAGCTCTCCGCGTGTGGCTACGACCCCGTAGGCCCTGGCCATCTGGAGTGCGCTGGCTGTTACGCCATACCCAAAGCAGATGATAGCCAGGTTGTGTTTGGTCCAGGTATCGGGCTTGTAGAGCAGCCCTGGTGTTTCCCCCGGGAAATCTATGCCGGTTTTCGTGCCGAAACCGAACTGAGCCAGGGTCTTGTAGATATGCTCCGCGCCGGCTTTCAATCCCAGCTTGGCTGCACCTATGTTCGATGAATAAACGCCGATTTCAGAGCATTTCAGAAGACCATGAGCGTGGTCATCTCTTATGACATGTTGGCCGAGGACATAACTACCGCCTTCTACGTCAACAATATCGTCGGGTTCAAAAATATTTTCCTCGAATACGGTCGCCAGGGGAATCAGCTTCGCAGTCGAACCCGGCTCGTTCATATCGACAATTGCCCGGGCGCGTTTGAAGCCCGGATTTGTCTCGACAGTGGCACAGGACAGGATGCCGCCGGTCTGGACATCCATGAAGACCGCGGTGCCCCACTTGGCCCCACATGAATCGAGCTCGGCACGTAATTCTTCCTCGACAATCTCCTGCAGATTTACGTCAAGAGCGAGATAGATGTCGGAGCCGTCCACGGGGGAAACGAGAGTATGCTCCCAGGCGGTAACCTGCTTGCCGAAAGCGTCCCGCAGGTAAATCGATTTGCCGTCGACGCCGGCCAGGACATTGTCATAGAATTTCTCGAGACCCGAGATTCCCTTGTTATCGGCGTCGGTGCGGCCGATGACTTCGCCGGCCAGATCGCCATAAGGGTAGATACGCTGGGTCTCGCTGCGTGATTTCAGAGTCTGGATATCGGAATTATCAAGCTTATAGGCCAGATCCTGCGATACTCTCCGCGCCACCATGAGAAATCCGGGGCGCTTCCTGAACTGCTCGAGCCAATATGCTTTCGATTTGCCGGTTATTTGGGATAATTTGGTGGCGGCGCTGTCCTGGCTGCTCATATACCTGGGATTGACGGTGTATGTCTTGGCTTCTATATCGTAAGCCAATGGGTGTCCATCGCAGTCGTAGATTGTACCCCGCCTGGCAGCCAGCGGCATAGTATCTTTTTGCTGCCGGTCGGCATATTCGCGGAATTTCGCGCCATCGATTATCTGGACTTGCACCGCCCGGGCGACAAAGACAAGCCAAAAAAGCGCTATGATGAAAATTATTAATCGTCCGTTTTTATTGATTGACTGACGGGTTATCATCCGTTAGTCCGCTTTCTTTCCAGAGTCCGCAGGTTGTTCGGCTCTTATCCGTCCGGAGCCGATGACGGCTGTCTCGAGCCAATCGGGCATATCCATTTCGCCCGCGAAATCAATTTTGCTTTGCTTTTTCCGGGGCTTTACAGGATCGGTCAGGAATATCCGTTCCGATACATTTTGTGTCAGGCCGAACTCACGCGTAACCACGGCATGGATACGCGACAAGGATTTGAGGTCAACCAGGTCGGCGCGCAGACGCATATTCTCGGAAATGAGATCGGTCCTTTCCATCTCAAGCTTTTTGAGCCTCTTGTAATAGTCCTTAACCTGGTTGGATTTCCACACCCAGGAAAGCGCCAGTCCCAGCGCCAGCGCCGGTATCAACGTTACCAGCGCGATGCGCCTGAAGCTTCTTCTTTTCTTTCTAGATCCTCTCGGCATAGCGAAGTTTGGCCGACCTGGCCCTGGGATTGCGCTTTGTCTCCTCGATTGCCGGCGTTAAAGGTTTCTTGGTCATGATTTTGAGAATTTTCCGTTTGCCGCATATACATATGGGCTCGGCGGGACCGCAAAAACACCTTCCCGAATCGAGGAGGAATTGCCTTTTGACTATTCCATCCTCGAGCGAGTGGTAGGAGATCACCGCCAGTCGCCCTCCGGTTACGACAAGCGGTGCGATGCCCGAAAGCGCCGTTTTCAACTCCTCCAACTCGCGATTCACGTATATCCGCAACGCCTGGAAAATGCGCGCCGCCGATTTTATGAACCTTTGCGGCCCCACGATCCCTTTGATAAGCAACGCCATGGATTGCGTATCGTTCGGCCTTTCTCTGATGATCGCCCGGGCTATGGCCCGCGCCTTCTTTTCCTGACCGTATTCCTTGAGTATGCTAACCAGGTCCTTCTCGCTTGTTCGCGCGATGACCTCGGTAGCGGTCGCGCCCGATGTGCGGTCAAAACGCATGTCCATCGGCCCGGGATGGGTAAAGGAAAAACCCCTTGCCTCATCGTCGAGCTGGGCCGAGTTAAGCCCCAGGTCGAACAGAACGCCAGAGATCGATGAGATCTTGCTGTTTTCAATGAACGCCGGCAGCTCGGAAAACCTCATCTGCCGTGTCTTTATGTTTTCCGGAAGATTGCCCTCAACCCGGGCAAGCATTTCCGGGTCGCGGTCAATTCCGATTATTTGAAATTTACTGCCTAAGCTTTTACTGATTACAGCTGAGTGTCCACCCAGTCCAAAGGTGGCATCTATAAATATTCCGTCCGGCACCGCCGCGAAAATCTCGGCTATTTCTCCTGCCATGACGGGGATGTGGCTCATGTTCAAATCAGAAGCTGGCCTGCCACATCCTCATAGGATTCCGGCTGGTCATCCTCATACTTCTTGAGGACCTCCGGATCCCAAAGTTCGATCTTATCTCGAATGCCTCGAATTACGACATCTTTTTTAATTCCCGCGAGATCCAATAGATTCTGCGGGATTGTTATCCGCCCGATATTATCCAACTTGACATCGGCGGCATTTGACGTTAACGTTCTCTCGAAGTAACGGGCTCGGCGGTCTGACATGGTCTTGAGCTCGTCCAACTTGGCATTGACCTTGGCCCAGGTCTCTGGAGGGTAGATATAAAGGCATCCGTCGAACCCTCGGGCCACTACGAACTGATCACTGAAAGGGGAACCGGGTGTCTCTCGGAACTTGACTGGAATACTTAATCGGCCTTTATGGTCGACTGAATTGTAATAAGTACCTTTGAACGCGTACAATTTGTCCCTTTCACCCACAATTTCCCATATAGTGCCACAATTTCCCATCGGAGTCAAGTAAAAATTATTATCTGACTTAGATTATTATGTACTATTGTCATAGGGCAGATGAACGACATGAGCGAGATAAATAGGCTTCGATATGGGATCAGTGAATGCGGAGGAGTAATGGCGGTAATTTGTATCTTCCTGTATATCAGGAAATTACAGCAGTCACAATCATGAAAAACAAAGGGTTAATCAGCATCTTAACGGGAAAGTAAGAAAATTATTCACGATTTCGAGATGCATCGCCGCGTTTATTGGTCATTATACTGCTCATTTATACACTGATTTCGGGATCAAATTAGAGAATTGTCCGAAGGTCCCGAATTTAGTTTATGAAAAGGAGCGCCAGAGTCGGTAGGGCATTAACTTGGGATCGAATTGGCTTTCGATCTATGGCGAAATCTCATCTAAACGGAAAATGATGCTAAAGTCTATAGAGCCGATAACGGCCGTCGCTGAAAATCATTTCGCAGTGGTCCCTGCAGAATGATATCAACGCTGTCACGCCCCCGGAAAACTGCTCAAAACCGGGGATTTCCGCCCAGTCTGAGCCGGGCGCGAATTGCCCCGCCACCACGCTGTCAATAACGAGATGAGTGATACCAAGCCTTGTCAGGGCGCGCGATATATCCTCGTAATCCCGATCTTGGGTAAAGTTGTACTGCACCTGTTCGGATGGATTCAGGTAAATGAATTCCCGGTCGAGATAGTAGCCGTCGGCGCGACTGACGAATGAAGTCAGTATTCCGATCCTGGAATTTTCAGGCGTATTCTCATTGACAGTTCTCCAGCAATCTATATAAGGCATCGCGATACCCATCTCCCCGCTTTGGGTCTGATATGGGTCAAGCGCCCGGAGGCCACGCAGGAATTCAATCTTCGGCGTGCCCTTAACGACCGCCAGAGCCCGCGGAACCGTGTCCCTCATCACCCCCGGAATCGGAAGCAGAGCCGCCACGCATAGCGATACCAGGGTTGCCAATCTGAGGGCTTTCGATATTTTGGCCGCCCGACAGAGAAAATATGCCCCTGCCATTGCCAGAAGCGGACCGACCGGAATTAGGAATCGCGCAAAGGCAAAACCGAAGAACCAGATTATGTAAAACACGACGGAAATTCCAATCGCGAATTTGAGCTTATGGGGTATCCTGGGTGTGAAAATCAGAAGGAATGGGAACAGGATGAGGGCGTACCCCAGCCGGCCATCGTATAATTCCGGTTCGAAAATTATCCTGATCGGTGACAATATCAAATTGATAATATTGGGTGAAATCCGCTCGATGGCCAGGAAAGCGTTGAACCGCTCGAATGCCGGATTGGTCAGAGGGGAGTGGAATATATTATCAAAAAAGGGGAACACGGGATTACCAGTGATGACCCATGAGTAGATATACCAGGGGGAAAGAACCGCGATTGCGACAACAAGGAAGCAGGCAGGATGCCGAAACGAGTTTTTCCCCAGCACGGCCTCATATAGAATAGCGGCAGTCAATGCGCCCAGCAGCCCCAGGCCGATAGCCTTGGTTCCTGCCGCCAGGCCCACGCCAACCGCCGACCATAACAAGCATGACATTTTCCCGGATTGCCTGAATTCGATGAATTTGAGGCATGTGAAAAACGAGAGCCCCCAGAGCAGGAAATCATTTTTCGAGGCAGTTACCTGGGTTATCACAATGGGGACCGAAATAAAAATTAGAACGGCATATATACCCCTGGCGCCGAAATCGGCAGCCCTCAGATAAATGGAAAGAATCAACGCCGCAGCAATAATGACAATGAAAAGCTGTTGGCCACGCTCCAGGCCCAGGAAATAGAAACCTGTTGATATCATCTCCATGGCTCGAGGTCCGGCGGAGAATAGGATCCCGGGCGTGAAAAACATTTTGCCAGCCTCGGCATAGAGCTTTGGCAGGCCGAGATGGAAATAGAGGGCATCGCCGCTAACCGGAAATGAGAGTGCCGCCAGGCCGAACCATGTCAGCGCAGCGGCGAACGAAGCCGAGAAGAACATGTGAGACCGGACAAAATCCAAAAGCCGGCGGACAAGAGGTGTCTTCACGCAAGCCCAGATAAATAAAAGTGCGAGGACAACTGTCATGATGACAAAAACCGCCCCGCTCCAGAGATCAAATAGTCCGAGCAGGTAGATGAAGAGCCCGAGCGCTCCTGCTAATGGGAAGAGGTTTTCAAGCGGGAATTTTTCGCCGGGCCGTGAGAATAGGGCAATAAGGCCAAGCAGGCCGCTGGCCCAGATAAACGGTAAGATTATCTCCAGGGGGTTCATCGCAGAAGGCTCATCAGTCTCTCAAATCTGTCGAAGAACAACTTTACAACATATACCAGCGTAATCAGGACGACCACGCCACCGGCGGCCAGGGATGCATGGCTGCCGCCGCTTTTGGACTTGCCGGAATTTGCGATAATCCCACTGAAAAGCGAATCAAAACGGGCCGTTACACCATGCCAGCCGATTTTCTCCCGTAAGAACTCTACGGCATTCCTGCCCATCGAGTCTGCCAGCCCGTCATCTTCCATAAGGCGAATCAAGGCCTCATACAATCCGTCGGCCGATTGTTCGGCGATTATGCCGGTCCGGCCATCCTGAATGATCTCCTTTGTGCCGCCCAGGCCGAATGTCACTGTCGGGACGCCGCAAAGTCCGGCCTCGGCAGGGGTCATGCCCAAACCCTCGGGAATGAGCGATGGCAGGACCAGGATGCGCGCCCTCCTATAAATCTCGGGCAGGCTATCATGCGGGACGGCGTCGACCAAGAATACGCTTGAGATCATACTATTTCTGGAGATAGCCTCGAGAATGATGCCCTTTTCAGGCCCATAGCCGATAATCTCGAGCCTGGCATCGGGGATTTTCTTCACGATCCCGGCGAAAGTATCGATAAGGAGATTGATTCCCTTCTGACTGATGAGCCGTCCGACATAGACGATGGTTTTGGACTGTGACGGCCGGTTGCCGGTCGGCCTGAATTTCTCCGTATCCACGCCCATCGGTATGACATTGATTTTATCTGGCGTCATTTTGGCGCCGAGGATGCCTTTCATATACTCGCTGTTGACAGTAACGGCGGCGGCTCTCTTGAATGCCCGATTGGCGAAATATCTGAAGAAAGTCTGCGATGAGGCCAGCCTGATATCGGTGCCGTGGCCTGTCAAGACAACCGGTACCCGCGAGCTTCTGACAAATTGCCCCAACCAGAATGACGATGGGAACAGCCAATGAAAATTGACCAGGGAGATATCTTCCTCGATTGTCAGCCTCAGGGCCTCGCGATACATGCCATGAATGTAGAACGGAATTTTGAGAAGCTTAAAGGGGTTCTTTCCAATATTCGGCATGATACCGCCGCTATAACCGAGATCCTCGAGTCGTTCAGGTAGGTAGCGGAAACGGCGCACGCTGATGCCCTCCCAATCCTCTTTATCCGCCAGCCCGGGGGCGTGCGGCACAAGCGCCGTAACCTGCCACCCCAGGGCCGACAGGCGCTGGCAAAACTCCCAGATGAATGGCGACAGGGAATCGCCGGGTTTCAGCGGGAAGCTGGTCGAGACAACGAGAAGGCTTTTATTCGGCATAGTCATCTCATGGCAAAGGAATCCGGCACTCCGCCGGATGATATCACCCTATAAAGCATGCCTGGCCCGAGGAATGAATCGACCGGTTCAACCAGGCCGGCGAAATCATTAAGCTGTTCATCGCTGAGCGAATTCAAAAAACTTGAATGGTCCGCAAGAAAAATATATCCGCATCGCCGGTTAGCGACAAGCAGCCTTAAATCCTCATAGGCGGCCGGTATCCAGATGGAGTTTCTTTCGGCGTACCACCACACGGCATCGGAGGCGTCAGAAACCACTATAGCCTCCGGCTCGACATGCTCGGCCAACACGGCGTACCCCGGCTTGGCGGCACGGGCCATGTCGGCGATAAGATCGAGCCGCATTTCCAAAAAAGGAGCCCTGGCAGGCAAAAAGAGCACGGCGCCCAATAGCACCACCGCGACTTTATATTTAATCACCCCCAGCTCAGTGATAAAATACTTGAACCCGATCAACATGGAGGCTATAAGGAACCCCTGGATCGGTATCAGGTGCCTGTCGTGATGCCCATCGAGCGAAGAGATCACGATTATCAAGACAGCCGAATAGAACGCGAACAGGATGATCTTTCTTTCCTTGAGTTCCACCTGCCAAACTTTCATGAGAGCCAGAAACAACGGCACCAGGCCGAGGAAATTCAATCTCAGAGGGAAGGCGCTGGCGAAAAAGATTAGACCGCCTGCGAATTTCTTGGCGAGATCGAACGGGAAATGAGTGATAACGTACCAAAGCGACATCGGGATGAACGACCGATAGGCATAATAGTAATCGCCGAACCGCCCCATGCCTTTGGCGAATTCGCCGTATGATTGCAGAGTGAAAAAGGGATTGCCAAGGACGATCATGTTTCTGACAAGCCAGGGCGATATGGCCAAAATCACCGCGGCCAGCCAAAGCCAAAGCAATCTTCTGCTGTCGTGAAAGAAAATCCATATCAAGGGGATGGCTACAACGATGATTTGATACCTGATCAAGACGGTTGCGCCGAAAAGGATGCCGGACAGGATCGTTTTCCATGCTTTAGGTAGTTCGAAGAGACAGAGTACGGAAAACGTAAGGGTTGCCGCGGCCAAAATCTCCGGCGTGCCCTCGATTGTCGTATATAGTACGATCTGACTTAAGCCTGCGAGCGCTGCCGCCATGCGCGCCATCCACCGGCCGCCAATTGCCAGCCCCAGGAAGTAGCAAGCCACGACAAACAGCCAGACAGCAAATACTGACGCTGATAGGGCGACATTATCCGAGGCGCCAAACAGCATGAACCATAGCGAAAGGTAAACAGGGTACCCGGGCGCCCAGATGTTGTTGGGCTGGGGGATATCGGGATTGAATACCAAACCAAGCGGATAAACATGCCCTAATAAGAATCCTTTGCCCGCCGCAATGCTTCTGGCCAATCCTGCATAATCGTTGCCATCGCCGACACCCTCATATCCTCCAAAAAGGATACTACAATAAAGCGCCGACGCGGCGAAGACTAGCAGCAGCAGGATTAGATCAACCGATCTTTTCACTTTTGCTCAACCTGTACCCTTTAGCCAGGTGGCCGTAAAAAAGCCAATCGAAAAATGTATCACCCAGGAAGGCTCCCTGCTTGAAATGAGCCATCGCTCTCAGGAGAGCCAGCGATGGTTCTGTCCTCAAGGGTGACAACAGCGAGGCCGCCAGGCGCATGGAGAAGCCATCGATCGAATCCGGCAATCCAAGAAGCCATCCATTTTTGAATATGACTTTATCCGGGTGCTTTTTCAATAGCAAGGGATAAACAATCCGGCCAAACTTGATATATTGCCCGATGACATCTTCCAATTTCTTGGCATCATGATGAGAGCAGTAAGCCTCGGGAATATTATAAATCGGGATATGTTGTTCCTCAAGGCGAAAACCGAAATCGGTATCGTCACCGCCCCAGCCTTTGAATTCCGGGTCGAATCCCGACACCTTCTCGAAAATGCTCTTGGGGATAGAGAAATTGCCGCTTGTAAAATATTTGCCGGGAACCTGCGCGCCATGCGGCAGGGAATGTCGTCCGCGGGTGATCAGATATTTTTGCCACGGTTGAACCGCCCACTGGGTCGGCGGGCCGTAACGTCCGACGCAAACGCCATCGGGGAATTCGCGCCAGGCGCGGGCGTAGCCGTCGATAAATCCCGGGGCCGGCACCATGTCGCCATCCATAAAAATGACCCATTGTCCGGCGGCCTTTTGAAAACCGCGGTTTCGGTTGTAAACGACGCCGCGATTGGAATCGGAACGAACATACTTTAGGAAAATCGGGAATCGCGCTTTTTTTACAAACTCATCGGTGCCATCGCTGGAGCAATCATCGGCGATAATAACTTCGAATTCCTTAATATTCTTTATCTGACGGCGCAGACTCTCAAGGGCCTGCGACAGCGTTTCCTTTTGATTATATGTGCAGATTACTATCGAATTACTGATCATTTTTGGCAGAGACCCTCATAAATTTCCACAAGCCTCCGAGATTCCCGGCGCCAATTGTTCAGCCTGGCGGATTTCACGCAATTTTCCCTGGCCGCGTTGATCGCAGTATCATGCGAAAGAAAGGCCGCGATATCGCCGGCGGCTATCCTGCTATCATCCAGCGTAACAACGATCCCCGTTTTTTCGCTGCTTACGAATGCCGCTATCTCCGCCATGGGCGACACGATCTGAGGTACCCCCGCGACAAGATACTGGAACAGCTTCTGCGGCAGGGCCAGGCGATTATTCAGGGCGACATCTTCCATCAAGAGCAGACCGGCGTCGGCCCCAGCGGTATAATTGAGCAATTGATCAGAGTCGATCCGGCCACCGAACTTTATCCTGTCGGACAGATTCAATCGCGCCGCTTGATCGAGCAACTCCGGCTTTATAACACCGTCCCCGAAAAATATCAAAGCGGTTTTTTCCAGGTATCGCATAATTTCGACAAGATATGATAACCCCTGTCCGTGCCTTAAGACACCCTGATATATCATCACCCGCCAGCCGCGCGGAATATCGAAAAGCGCTCGGAGATCGACCGGGCGAAGGTTCTCCGGCAACAGGGCGACATTTCGTATTATGACAGGTTGCTCTATGCCATATCTTTTGCAAAGCACCCTGGCGATCGAGTCGTTTATCGTTATGATCCGCGCGGCCTTATTAATCAGCCTTCTTTCAAGGAAAGACCAGACCGCTTTTGCGCCTCTGCGCCCCGAGAGCGGCTCGAGCTCGGTGTAGAGCTCACGGGCCTCATATACGATCGGAGCCCGATGCCGCCGTGACGCCAAGTATGTGGCCAATAGGACATCCAGGTCGATCGCATGGTAGACGTCGGCTTTGAGTTTCGCCCCTAGTGAGGCGGCCAGGCAGTTGTACTGCGCGAAACGAAATTTACGCGTGGGACCACGCCATTGGGGAAGCCTATGTAACTTGGCCCCCTTGAAATCATCGAAACTTCCCCCGACAGTAGCAATCACATCGACCTCGAGCCCCATCTCACGCAACGTCTCAACCTCGAGCCTGGCGCGGGTGTCGAAATCGAAATTATTGAGAATGAAGTAGGCTACTTTCAAGGTCGACCTTTGAATCTGGTCATGATTGAAGCGGCGATGTCCGACATCATGGGAAAATACGCGCCTTTCGACCTGGCGTATTCGACAAGCCTGAAATATAGGCTTCCCCAGCCAGGATAGTCACGGCCATAAAGGGTTCGTTCATGCCAGTCCAAGACGATGAGTCCGCCGCTGGCGACGCTGCGATCGATTAACGTCTTGCCCTTCTCGAAAACAGCCTCCGAGCTAACGTCGTGGTCCCCGATTATGCCGCAGTCCATTATCGCGATCGGGATTTCGACTATGTCCACCGATTTGTCGGCTTCCTTATCGAATGGTATGATCGGCAGGTCTATTCCCTGAATCAAACCTATCTCCTCATCGAAACCAAACGCCGACGAATACGCGAAGCCAGATGCTGCCGCCGCCCGCCAGTATTGAGGGAAGAAGGCCGAGAGGTAATGAGGCCGAAGCCCACTTATCCCGATTCCGGCGGCATCCTCAAGCGCCTTCTTTGATTCGGGAATATGGTATCCGGCATGACAGCCGATGCTGGTATGAAGCGCCAGCTCGAAATCGCTTGATCGAATGGCCTTCAGGTCGGCGGTTATCCATCGGAGCTCGTATTTGGGGTCATTGGCGTGATGCCGCCAGCCATCGAATGCGAAAAAGGTCGATTTCAGGCCAAGCTCATTTTCGAGCATTATCCATTCGCGAATGCGATCATAGGGATTGGGGGAATCGAAAAGGCTCGACCTCACCGAATCGACCAGGGCTATGAACCCTCCGGGCAGATGACGTTTCCAGAGAAGGCGAACTCCGCCTGGAATAGATCTGCGGACAATATCAATGTCATGTGTCAGCGCCACGGCGAACGAGCATGGCGCCGGCCAGATAGTAATCGGCTGCCCTGAGGACTTTGCGAGACCGGCGTCGGTGATAATACTGGCGAACCCCACCACCGCCTCGCTAAGCGTGGGTTGGTCCGGCGGCGATGGCGATAGTTTATCTTGCGAATATGGCCCGGAGCCAAATGATAGGCTCAACGCATCGGCCAATTTTTTTATCGGATCGAATCCGAGCGCTTCTCTCTCATAGTTTCCCTGTCTCAAAAAGCATTTTCCATCCCTGATTATGATTTTGGCCGAATCAGGGATCTCGCCTGACTGCGAATAAATTATCTCGGGCGATGCATCATTCTCGCGGAATGCGATATCTGTCAATATCGAGATATATCGAAAAACATGGCGCGCCAGCGATCCGGAAATCCCGCCGCGTATAGACGAATATTTAATTTCAGCCCCGGCGCGAGAATCCATATCTCAATTTTCTCAAGGCGGAATATATTCGGCCCTTTGCAGTGAGGGCGGCCGAGACGTGATAATGAATCACCTCGGCCGCGCCAAACGACTTTTTGAAATCGGCGATACTCTCAACCTGCCCGCCGACCAGGTCCCAGGCCAGAAAGCTCATTTTAGAGATTTCATCTCCAATCTCCGCCATCAGAAGCTGGTTTGCGCCCGTGGAATGATACTGCGGGTCGGAGCCGGCGATCCAATCGTAAGCATATTCTCCAAACATTAGCTCCCCGCGGAATGCCACCGGCCTGCCATCGATAGAAGCCACGTGGATAGCCAGCAGCGAGGCGGCGACCAGGTCATCGCACCATTTTTCCAGCACAGATGGATCGATAGGGGTTCGAAGCGATTTGCGGGCATAGGCGGTATCCCACAATTCCTTGGGCAATCGGGAAGCAATCGAAATCATAACCCTCTCCCTGCGGGCCTTGCGAATCTTATTCTTCACATCGTCTCTAAATAAGTTGCCCCAAAGGCCCAACCCCTGCTTGTCGATGACCAGGGTCTTCTGCGGAAGAAGGCGCCAGTTTTGCGGTAGGCGCGAAGTATCGACTGAGGGTGGAAGGCTGAAATAAGCGTAATCAATATCGTCCGGAGGCGCGAACAGGACTTCGCGTCCCGGAGAAGGCTCCTGGTCCGAAGCGAATGTCACCGGCCCGAAATATTGAAACATCAATGGCAGCGTGGCGACAACGATCCCTGGTCTTTCATGATAGAGGATATTGGAGAACCCGGGCATGCCGCTTTGACTGATGTAGTGCGGCTCCCCGTGAAGCCTCAGGGCCGTGGCCCCCGATCTAACAAAGGTGGGATGATAAAACGCTCCACCCCAGAGAGAAAGCAGATTATAGTCCCTGCACGCGATTTCCGGAGTCAGCGTCTTATCTGATAACGGCGAATTTGCCGGTCCCGGAGGCCTCCCCGGATTTGACGTGGAAGAAATAGATTCCTCCTGCGATTCTTTTGCCATACTCGTTTCTCAAATCCCAGGTGTTGGACCGCGAAAGGTCTATGCGGGCTACCCTATCTCCCCCGGCGGTGTAGATAGTAAGTGTGCCGCTGGATGGTACCCGCTTGAATTCGATTAAGCTCTCACCGCCGCCCAAAATTACAGGATTGGGGAATGCCCTCATGTCGTCCAGATCGGGAGAGGGCGGCAAAATACCGGAATCGAAAACCGACAACCCGCCGTCGGTGCCGATATATACCATGCCGGTCGGTATATCAATCACAATTCCGTTGATTTTATTGTCTATTAGAGGGCTGTTGGCAGTCGTGTATATCGCGTCCCACCTCGATGCAAGTGGATTCTCACCGCCCGGCCTCAGGACTCCCAGGCCGGCCACGGACCCCACCCATATGTTTCCAACGCCGTCGGTCTCGACCGCATTGACGCTGCCGGAAATCTCGGGCGGCAGCTCGAAACTGAAGACTGTGTCTGCGAAAAGCGGCATGTAAAATAGGCCCGAGGCGGTCGCCAGCCAATTCACGCCGGCGATGTCCAACGCCATATCGACCACATTCAGGTTGGTGATATCGGCAAACCAATCATCATCGGTTCGATCGAAAGGCGTGCCACCATCGATAAGGCGGCTCAATCCCTCCCCCCTGGCGACCCAAACGGTGTCCCCATTAATCAAAAATGCCTGGGCATAATTGCTCTCCAACCCGATGTCGCCGGCCATATACAGTTGCCAGACGGAATCACTGGAGTACGGCGCATAAACGCCCATCAATAGGGATGAATCGGGGCGATTCGCCACTCTGCTGAAAAAAGCGGTTACCCAGATATTGCCGGCGATATCGGCCTTGACACCGGTGGCCGCCCAATAGAAGCGATTATCCGAAACGCCGTACATCGGGCTGTTACCCGCGTTCCATCGATACCACTGTTGGCTTCCAAGTTGATACCTGTATAACCCGCCGCCGAAACTTGAGGCCCAGATATCGCCGTTGGGAGCAACGCTGATCTCCGTCTGTTCATTATCAAAAATCGTCGGCGATTCACCATTGGCCACAAAGTTATTCGACGGCGCCCTGAAGAGAAACCACTGGCCATTCGACATCCGGCTCATTCCTTTGGAATCGTGCGTCATCCAAATACCCCCCGATGAGTCGATGGCGAGCCTGTTTACGATATTCGAGGCGGGTCCCGGAATGGAACGAAGAGTCCAGGTCAAGCCATCGAATTCCGCTATGCCCGATGCCGGCGTGCCAGCCCAGAGGATTCCATCATCCTCGATAGTCAAATCGTTGGCCATATTCCTTGGCAGGCCGGTCGACGGAAAGCTTGTCCACCCCGAGGAGCCATAGCGGTAAATGGCGCCATTGTCGATACCATCGTTGATCGTATCGGTGGTGGCGGCCATCAGCAGGGTATCTGATATGAAGAGCTTGACGATGGTGCGGTCTGATAGGCCAAACGATTGCCATTGAGTATCCGGCGAAACCGTAAATTTGTAAATTCCGTTCCTGGTGCCCGCCAGGACCGTATCGCGATATGAAACGATCGACCTTATCTCGGCATTCGTGAGGCCATTTTGTCCCTGCGTGTATGATATCCAGTTGCCGAAATATTGTATATTTTCGTTGTCCTTGTCTATGCTGGCGATACCGCGCGAGGTCCCGACCCAGAGCCGCGGCCCGATGACCTCGACACATAAAGCGTCTTCCTCCAATGGCAGATTTCCGAGCCTGCGGGCCGTGTCCTTTATTTCGCCGCCGTTGGAATATATCAGGAATTTGCTGACACCAAGGTCGCTAGCCACCCAGAGACGATCGCCTTCGGCTTTCAAGTCATAGATCGTTACTGCTCGGGCAATCAGGCCGGCGCTGTCCCTTATCGGGTAGTTCCTGATTGCAAGGCTCTGCGATACTCTGCTCAACCAGCCATCATTGGCTCCAAACCAGAGATTGGCGGCGGTGTCAATCTCGACACAGCGGAGATCGGTGCTGCCGAGCCCGTCGATATTGGTCAGTTTGCGGAATCCGCCATCTGACGGGTCGTAGGCGGTGGCGCCGCCCGAGGTTGCGGTCCAAATATATGGCGGTCTGATGGCAATTTGGCGAACAGCATCGGTATTGGTATAGCTGGTCCACTCCCCGGCGAGGCAAACGCCCTGAATTAAACAGGCGACCAGGGATAAGATGGAAAGTTTATTCCACATAAGTTTCATAAATATATTCCTTCTTTTTCAAAAAGGCAATTATCAAACAAAACATGGCGATGACGGCCGATGTCCGGGGAATAATATCCCCTATCCTGTTATAAATGCTCCTCGATGACTCAGGAGCGATTGTCACGATCAAGTATTCCTCCCTGAAGGTTCCCGATCTTGCCAGTATTTTACCGGTCTTGTCGATGGCCATGGAGATGCCGGTATTGGCGGCGCGGACTATCGGCAGCCTGTTTTCGATGGCCCGTAGGACAGCCATCATGGCGTGCTGCTCGAAAAGGGAGGTGCGCCCGAACCACATATCATTGGTAATAACAACGAGAAATTTCGCTCCAAGTCTGGTAAACTGCCTGGTGTAGCCCGGGAATGCCGACTCGAAGCAAATCAAGGTGCTGAAATCGATGTTGTCGAGGTTGAAAACCGTCATACTGTCGCCGCTGGAAAAATTGGCCTGGCCCAGTTCTATATCTTTTAGTTTCCTGATTTTTCCGGAGAATGGAATTTTCTCGCTCATCGGTACCAGATGCACTTTGCTGTAAAGCTGATAACCGGGTCTGCCGGGCTCGAGCAATATGGCCGAATTATAGAAAATATAACCTCCCAAGGGGTCGGTTCTGTAATATACAACGCCGGTTAGAAGGGGGACCCCTATCGAGTCCACGAACGTGGTGATCCGAGCCATATTCTGTGGTTCCTGAGCCAGATACGTTGGCAGGGCCGTCTCGGGCCAGATCAAGAGTTCCGCCCCGTCATCGACTGCCTTGCGGGATAGCGAGAGATACCTATCGAAGCTGATCTCTAGACTACCGCGATCCCATTTGATGTCCTTGGTGATGTTTCCTTGAATCAGGCCGACGGCAACCTCCTTGGTGGCGGTTTCCTTCCTTAAATCCGTTATACGCATATCGCCATATAAATAGAGCGAAAGAATTATCATGGCGGCAACCAGCCTCGGTAATACAGCTCTACCTTCATTTTTTGTGAAGCGGCTCGATATCGAGGCGAATATCAGCAGATTGACAACGATTATGGCCAGCGATATGAGATACACACCGCCAATATCGGCGGCCTGTACCAGTGGCAGATAATAAGAAAGAGAATATCCAAAATCGCCCCAGGGATAATTGAGGTCAGACTTGGTAAACAGCCAATTCCATGTCAGAAAATGTGCCGGTATGAAGGCCAGCGCCAAATATGGCCACCTTACAACAAGCCTGGAATAGATCCAAAATGCGGTCGCCGGTATCAGCGCCATGATCAAGACCGTGGCAATCATGCCGGGTACCGTGACCCATCCTATATAATAGACCAACCCCAGGAAAAATATCACGCCCCAGAGAAATCCGAACTTGAAAGCGCGATGCGGCGCCAGGCCATCGATGGCATATAATAGCGGAACCAGGGAGATGAAAATCAGGGGGCCAAAGGGAAAAGGAGGAAAAGAAAGAAATGTCAATACGGCGGAAAAAACTACTAAATACGGTCTTATTTCCTTCATCCAGTCAAATATACCATGATGATAAGTTAATTAAAACAGAAAACTAATCGCGCAGCAAGAGGCTCTTGCCGGTCATGGCCTTGGGTTTGGGTAGCCCCAGGTATTCGAGCATCGTGGGGGCGATATCGGCCAGAATTCCACCTTCACGTAACCTGCCCTTGAAATTATCGTCGACCAAAATTAGCGGCACCGGAAATGTGGTGTGAGCCGTGAACGGCCCGCCGTCGGCATCTATCATCTTCTCGGCATTGCCGTGGTCGGCAGTCACAAGTGAAATGCCGCCGGCCTTTTTGACAGCCTCCACCACCCGGCCCATACAGAAGTCAACCGCCCTAACCGCCTTGCGGGCGGCATCGAAAACACCGGTATGTCCCACCATGTCGCAATTGGCATAGTTCATTATGATAATATCGTAAATTCCGGATTCAATCTTCTGCACTGTCGAATCGGTCAACTCGAATGCCGACATCTCCGGCTTGAGGTTGTATGTAGCCACGTTCGGGGAGTGTATCAGGATTCTGTCCTCGCGCTCATACGGCTTTTCCACTCCGCCATTAAAGAAGAATGTCACGTGGGCATACTTCTCGGTCTCGGCGGTGCGCAACTGGCGCATTCCAAAGGCGCTGACGACATCGGCGAATAAATCGTTCAAGTATTGCTGGTCGAACGCGACTCTGGCGGGCAGGTTGACGTCGTAGAGGGTCATTGTAGCAAGGGGAATCACCGGCCCACCCTCCCTGTCGAAATGAGCGAAATCGGGGTCGCAGATGGCGTAACTCAATTGCCTGCCCCTGTCGGCCCTGAAATTGAAGAATATGGCGGTGTCGTTTTGCTCCACCAGATGATTGAACCCCTCGGCACAAATTGGCTCCATAAATTCATCGGTTATGCCCCGCGAGTAGGAGTCCTCGACCGCCCGGATAGGATCGGCGGTCTTTTGTCCCTTACCGAAATAAAGCAGGTCATAGGCCCGCTTGGTGCGCTGCCAGCGCTTATCGCGATCCATTGCGAAGTAGCGGCCGACTACCGTGCCGATCTTGCCGACCCCCAACTCCCCGCAACGCCTGACCACATCCTGAAGATAATTCGCCCCGCCGGTGGGCGAACTGTCCCGGCCATCAAGAAAAGCGTGGATAACGACATTGCGCATCTCCATCTTGGCGCAGAGCCTCAAGAGCGCGTAGAGATGCTCTGGCGACGAATGCACCAGGCCGTCGGAAACCAGCCCCATGATATGTAACTTGCCCTGTTTCGTCCTTGCAGTGTTAATTTGCTCGATGAAAACAGGATTTTTGATAAATACCCCCTCGGCTATCATTTTATCGATGCGCGTGACTTCCTGATAAACAATTCGTCCCGCGCCCAGGTTGAGATGCCCAACCTCGGAGTTGCCCATCTGCCCCTCCGGCAGGCCGACCGCCAGGCCCGATGTCGCCAGCGTGGTACAAGGATATTTGGCGCAGAGGCGGTCGTAATTAGGCTTATTGGCAGCGGCTACAGCATTGCCCAGGGTTTCGGGATTGATCCCAAAACCATCCATGATTATAAGTGTTACCGGACGAGGGTGATCTGTCATATTTTGAGGGTGACCTTTCCTGAACCTGGGACTATGGCGCCCAGAGGAACAACTTCGCAATCGGGCACTCGCATGGTTTTCTTCAGGTATGGGACATCTTTGGCCTCTACGACCGTGACCATGCCAATGCCCATGTTGAATACCCGATACATCTCCTCCGGACTGACATCCGCCAGCCTCTGAATGGCGCGGAAAATACCTGGCGGTTTCCAGAACGACGTGTCAATGACCGCGTCAACGTCGGGCGGTAAAATGCGTGATATGTTACCCTCGAATCCGCCTCCCGTAATATGCGCGGCGGCCTTGAAAAGCTTCCTTTCCATATACGGCAGGATAGTTTTCAAATACGACCTGTGAATAGTCAGAAGCTCGTCGGCAACGGTCGTTCCCGTTTCCGGCATGATCTGGTCTAATGGCATTTTCCCCAAATCGAAAAGAGCATGTCGGGCCAATGAATAACCGTTGGTATGAAGACCGCTGGATGAAAATCCTATCAGATAGTCCCCCGGCCTGATCGAGCTTTTGTCCGGGAGGGCGTTTCTCTTGGCGATACCGACAATGAAGCCGGCCAGGTCGTATTCGCCGGCGGAATAGAAACCTGGCATCTCGGCCGTCTCGCCGCCCAGCAAGGCGCAGCCATTCTCGCGGCAGCCGTCGGCAATCCCCTTGACAATCGAGTTGACCACGTCGCCATCCATCTTGCCCATGCCGATATAATCGAGAAAAAAAAGAGGCCTGGCGCCCATACAAAGAATATCATTCGTGAGATGATTGACAAGGTCATGGCCGATCGTATCGTGGCGGCCGGTCATGAAAGCCAATTTGAGCTTTGTCCCCACCCCGTCCGCTGAGGACACCAGCACGTTCGCCGCGCCACCGATCCCGTCAAGGCTGAAAACCGAGCCGAATCCGCCGAAATCACCGATGACGTTTTCAGTGAATGTGCCGCGCACCATCTCGGCCAGGCGTGCTTTGGCCTGGTCGGCCATCTCGATATTCACGCCTGCCTGGCTGTACTTGTTTTTTTCCATACCGCTTTAGAGGAGTTTATATCCGTTGATCTCGAGCTCGAACTGCAGGCCGAGGTATTGAGCCGCCCGCCTGCAGACCACCATCCTCGAAAGAAATATCTCGAAATATTCCATCACCTGTGAAATCGAAGTGTCAATTATGATTTCAAGCGAGGCTTTCTTGCTAGCCTCGTCGATCCTCAAAAACGATGACTTGGCCGCGTAATTGACGCGGTCGTGGATATCGACCTTAATCATGTCGGTATTGCGGACCCGGGAGCGATGCACGTCGGACTTATCCGCCAGGATCACGGCGGCGCCGATATCGGAGACGGGCGAGCCGTCGCGTTCGTCATGATTCCCGATAGCGGCGATGACCTCCAGCACGTCGGGTAATTCCATGCCCATTTCCTTGAGTATCGAAAATGCCAGCACTGACGCCGTTTGGGCGTGGTAGTCGCGATTGATTAAGTTCCCGATATCGTGCATGTAACCCGCGATGGCGGCCAACTGGGCCCGTTTCTCGCCCCTGCCAAGGCGCATCATTATATTATATGCGATATTGGCCGCGAGCGAACAATGTCTCTGCCCGTGTTCGGTATATCCTATGACGCCCAGGACCTGATCGGCCTTTTCAATTAGCTTTAAGACTTCCTTATTTTTTTTGACATCCTCAATTGTGATCATACAAACCTCTTGGTAATCGATCGTGCTCGGAAATGGAATTCGAATCTAAGCATCATGCAAAGCCAAGTCAAGGAGTTACATGAAGGTAACAGGGTCGACATCAATTCGAACGCTAATCCCTTTGCGTTTTTTAGAAAATTCAGCAACCTCACCCAGCAGATCCGCCGGCTCTAACTCCGGCGGAACCTTAAACAGCAATTGATACCGATATAGTTTCCCCCTCTTGAATATCGGCGACTCCACCGGCCCCAGGATTTCCATTTTATTTTCGGCCGTTTGCGGCAGGAGTTCATCCCTGATATCTTTGACGCCCTGGCGCGCCCTGGCCGGCTCCGTCGATGAGGCGGCCACGAGAATCAAACGCCTGAACGGCGGATAGCCCAGCGCCCGCCGAATGTTCAGTTCGTCCTCCAGAAATTTCAGGTAATCGCTCGATTTGAGATAATCGAAAATCGGGTTATCCGGCGAGAACGTCTGAATCATGACATAGCCCGGATCGGCTCTTTTTGAGGAACGGCCGGCCCTGCCGGCGGCTTGTGTCAAAAGCTGCATCACGCGCTCGGTGGCCCGGAAATCGGGAAGCGATAACCCGATATCGGCGCTGATTACCCCCACCAGCCCCACTCGTGGGAAATGATGTCCCTTGGCAACCATCTGCGTGCCAAATAGAATCTGGTATTTGCCGCGCCCGAATTCGTCAAGCACATCACGGGCCTCCCACTTCCCGGCGGCGACATCGGTGTCAAGCCTGACGGCTCTACCGGCGGGGAACAGATGCTTGATTGTCTCCTCCAGGCGCTGGGTGCCGGCGCTGCGGAAACTCAAGCGCAGGGACCCGCACCTCTGGCAGGCGACCGGCCCGGGACGCTCCTTGCCGCAGTAGTGGCAGACCATTCTATCCCTGGCCTTATGATAGGTCCAGCCAATTTCGCAATCGGGGCACTTGCCGACCCAGCCGCAGTCGAAACAGACCACTGCCGATGAATATCCCCTGCGGTTGAGGAGAATTATGACCTGTTCTCTTTTCTTAAGCCTGATAGTTATCTCCTGGTAAAGCTTCTCCGAAATCGGCCTGAATCCTCTTGGGAAAACGGGCGGCTCATTCGGTCTGGGCTCGGTCTTGAAAGCGGTGGAAATGAGCTCGATCTGCGGCGGCCCGAACCCGGCGACTCGCTGGGGAAGTGTCAGCAGCTCGAGGCGACCTGTTTTTGCCTGATAATAAATTTCGACTGATGGCGTTGCCGAACCATAGACTACCGTTGCGCCGACAATTCTGGCTCGCTCCAAGGCAACATCCCTGGCGTTATACCTGGGTGAGGGATCATCCTGTTTGAAGGAATGGTCCTGTTCCTCATCGACCACAATTAGACCAAGACTTTTCAACGGGCTGAATATCGCGGAGCGCGTCCCGATAATTACCCTGGCCCGACCGGAACTTGCCGCCCTATATACGACGGCTCTTTCAGTGGGGGTTAAATGCGAGTGCCAGACCAGGGGCGGGGTCCCCAGGTAGCGCTCAAAGCGCGCGATGATTTGCGGCGTGAGAGATATTTCCGGGACCAGCACCAGCGCCGATTTGCCCTTCGAGAGGGCATAAGCCACGGCCTCGAGGTAAACCTGGGTCTTGCCCGATGACGTAACGCCGTATAGCAGAAAGCCGCTATGTTTGCCAGAGTCGATCGCAGATTTAATCCTTGTCAGCGCCGCCTCCTGCCAGAGCGTCAGAACAACGGCGTCCTCGCGCGGCAACGATTTCAAGGCCCCTATTTCGACAAGTTTTTTCTCGCGCCATTGATATTCGGCCAGGCCCTTTTTCGCCAACGCCGCGGCGGTCGCAGTTGAGAACCCAAGCGTCTTCAGGCCGCTGACAGGGATACCACTGGAACGCTCGATTAACGCCCGCAGAAGTTTTCCGGCATTCGAGCCTGGCTTGAGTGATTCCGGGACCGATTCGACCAGGGCCTCAATCCATCTCTCCTTGCCCCGGGGAAAAGCCCTCGCCCCTGCCTTAAATGGAGATACCAATAGCACGCCGCCCTTAACCAGTTCATCGACCGCCGCCCTATCCAGGCCCTTGATTCTGGCAAGATCTGAGTACGACCGCTTACCCGGTTCTTCAGTGATAAGCGATACAAGCGCCTGTGTCTTGTCATCCAAATCGTTTGCCCTGGCGCTGGGACCCGGGTAAAAATAGAGCTTCCGCCTGGTGAGCGTGCCTGGCGGCAGGGCCGATTTCAGCACTATCCCCGGCGTGGCAATATATTGCCGGCAGATATGCCTTACCATCTGCATTACATCATCGGGCACCATCAGCTCGATATCGCCCAGGGCAGCCAAATCGCGAACATTCTCTGCGGGGAGATCGGATTGCTCGGTAAGCTCCCAGACCACGCCGATCGAGGCCTGACGCCTGAACGGCGCCACCGTCAACATCCCCGGCGCAATGAAACTCTCCATCTCTGGCGGCACTCTATAGGTATAGTATTCGTGAAACGGAACTGGCAATGCGATCTTGGCAAACATCAGATTCTGTACTCTGGCATTTCTTATGCTATCGGCACGCCTTATCCGACAGCAACTTTTCTCGGCTCGGAGCGATCTGGTGATGCTCCGTATAACGCGGGGGCCGGCCGCCTTGCAGCACCCTTGGTCCGGGCGAAAACCCGAGACCATCAATGATTATAAAGGCAGCCCGCGACAAAACCTGGGCTGCCTCGGATTTTACGATATGCGGATCGATCAGTGCGCCTGCCTGCACTCCTCGAATTTCTTATTGGCGGCGTAGGCTTCTTCCTTCTTGCCTTTCCTTAAAAGCGCCTGAGAGAGGAGGTCCCAGCCGACACATTCGTTGGGATTCTGGTTTGTGAATTGGGTCAGCCGGGATATGGCATCGTCAAGCTTGTTGTTGGTTATCAGCACCACGTTGAGATTGACCTGGGCATTGGCATCATTGGGACAGAGGTCGACCGCGCGCGAGAATGCCTGCTCGGCGTCGTCCATTTTCTTCATCTGCTGGAAATAGACTACCCCGAGGTTGAACCAGACATTGCACATCGACGAATCGGTCGGATCTATCTGCAGCGCCCGGTTATAGTAGCCAACAGCGTCCTCGTACCTGTTCTGCTGGTCGGCGATCTCGCCGCGCCTGATAAGGGCGTCGATATTGTTGGGGTCCTTCTCCAAAACCACGGCGAACATTGTGTCGGCCTCGCCAAATTTCTGCATGCCGTAAGCGAGGTTGCCGAAGTTGATGAGGACGTTGACATTCGACTTGTCCAGGTCAAGCGCCCGCTGATAGTAAGTGTAAGCCGAGTCGATATAAGTCGGATTGCTTTCCGTCATGTTTTGGAAAACATAACCGGCATTGGTAAAGGCCTCGTATCTGTTTGGCTGAATGTTAATGGCCATCTGAAAATCGCCGAGCGCATCCTGGAATTTTTTCTCCTTGGCCTTCTCTATGCCGCGCTTGAAAAAATCGGCCCAGACAGAATCACGAACGCCCTGGATCTGCGCGTCATATTTGGGCGAAAGGCGCATGGCATCGGCGTAATGTTTGTTCATGGCCATATGATCGCCCTGATGCCTGTAGGCCTCGCCCAAAAGGAAATGCACCTCGGGATTGGTCGAGTCGGCCTCGAGCGCCAGGTTGAAATCATGTATTGCCTTCTCGTAGTTCTTGCTCTTCATGGCTATCTTGCCGGAGGTCGTATATTTATTGGCGCACCCCGCCGCCACAATCAAAGCCGCAACCACCATTAAAACTATCCAGACCTTCTTCATCTTTCCTCCATCTTAGTATTCGAATGTATAGACAAGTTTGTTTTCACCGCCGGCTTTCACCGATACCTGGAATTCGACCTTGTAAGCGCTGACTTTCTTGTACTCAATATTCGATTCAATAATGCGCCATTCACGCCATCCCGGTAAAGGCTCTACGACGGTTACAACAATATCAACATCTTTATGATTTTTCAAGATTATTTCATAAGTTTCGCGGCCATGATCCTGTCCCAGGTCGACATGGTTGGTCTTAAGGCGGCTGGCCGTGATATCGAAGGCCTCACCCAGGAAGACACGCACTTTCTCATCCCTGGGTGTATGGCTTACGCTATCCTCGCCAACAAATTGCAGATCGCCTTTGCTGTCGGCTTTGTAGACGCGAAGCACGCCTTTGGGAAGCGGCATGCCAAGGCCTTTTTTCTCGGAGTTGGTAAATTCGAGATTGACCTTAACCTTGGGTTTATCGGGCTGACTCCACCAGTAAGACTGGGTGGCATCGAGAGTGTAGACTTTGGCGGCAGAGGTTGTCGCTTCTGGGAATAGCGAGATCTGCTTGGTTTCCTTATCGGCCACGGTTGATCGGCGGGTTAGCGTGTAGAGGTGATATTCAAAAAAGGCCTCCTCCTCAAATTGGGGCTGCATTTCCTTCATGGCGACAATACGATCTACTGAATAGGGATAGGGTGGATACTGAGGAGGCTGCGTTACTCTATTGACTTTACCGGCCACAAGCTGCAAAGAGGCATTCTCATATGTGGCGCCGCTCTTATTATCGATTGAAACCCAGCCGGACAGGCTCAAGTTCTTGTCATCCTTGTCGACCACGGCAACGTACTCGGCGTGCCAGGTGATACCATTGGTGAGGTAGCTGACCTCGCATTCGGATTTCTTGCCGCCATCCGATTCTGCCAGCCATACCAGCGTCGGCTTCAATACGAGACCCTCGGGAAGCTTGGTGAAACGGTAGTCGACTATCTCGACAGTGTTGGTAATAGTAATCTCCCCATTCTCTGCCTGTAGAATGACATATCTTTCATCAAAAGAGAGGAGCTTGCCGCGATGGATTTCGCCGCCTTTGGTAATGACACTAATCTCGGTATCGAGATAGCGCTGCATCATGGCCTTGGTGTTGACCAGATCGTACTGGTAATTCTGTTCCAGAATCGATATGCCGCCATCTTTCGGCGAGATATGCACCGAGGTGGGATCGATCAGCGCGGCGACATCATCAAATCTGACCTGCGATAACCCCTTCTTGAACTCCACTTGACGGACCTGTTTGACCAGCCCGAAATTATCGTTATAAACGGTCAAGGAAATCTCATCGGCAGACGCTGTTGATGCCAAAAAGAGCGCCGCCAGGCATAAGCAAACCGATAGTCTCATAATCACCTCCAATTAGAGCGTTTGTTTCGACATATATACGCTCTAACCCATAAACAAATTCCAAACATATCCAAATCGACCACAGCGAGCAAGGGTTTTTTGCCATCAGCCTAAGCCCAATTGAGTGAATCGATTTGACGAGTGATTGGGTTAGGCCGGCGGCGCTGTCCGCTTCGCTTTGAACTTGCCTAAAGGTCATAGGGCGTGTATACTCGCTTTTGGAAGAGGATGGGGTCTGGTGGCCCCCGCGGCCTTCAAAGCCGTAGGCGGTCGGTGTTCCCGGTCGCGGGAGGTTCGATTCCTCCCCCTTCCGAAAATTATTTATCGTAAAAGGTAATTTAAAATAAATGGATATTTATTACAATCAGAATTTATCGAATTTTGCGACTTCAGAAGATGTGGCGGGCAACACATCGGGCCATTTTTCTGCTCGTTGCTCAGGGCAGAGATCTTTGAAATCGATTAACGCACGGCGTATAAAAGGAAGGCGTTGGGGCACGGAATAAACTGTACCATATGTCGTATAAGGGTTGACAGGATTTCGTTCCGCAACTAAAGGATGGGAAAACATGAGAAATGGTAATTGGTTATTGCCCTGCCTTGTCGCCCTGCTGGTATTTTCCATGCCCTTTTCACACGCCTACTGTCAAGGGCCGGAAATCCCAAATAACTTATCGCCCGGAATCAATGGCCAGTTTCACTTAAGCTGGGCTTGGCCGGACAGCCTGCCGAGGTTGAAAGGCGCTATGGCTGCCGGAAACGATGGACGAATATATGTAACCGGCCAGGACGGTACCATTTTCTGTCTTAACGACAAGAATGAGATAATATGGGTTTTCTATGGCGATTACCAGTATGCGTCATCTCCCGTCATAGGGGACAGCCTGATTTATTTTACAGGCTTTGATCAAAAATTCGCAATTGCCACTAATTTGTACGCCATCGACCTAGATGGGGGATTCAGGTGGAAATTCGGTGAAGGCAGAAAGTATGACGGATTGCCTATGGTTTCGCCGTCAGGTGAAGTCTACATCGTTACAGAAGGAGAATTTTCTTTCAACAATGACATCGATCGTGTTTCGAAAAATGGCACATGTATACACATCGACTGGGCCGACGATATCTCAAATGGAATTTTACTTGGATTTGATTTCAAAGGAAACTTGATTGTCTGGAAACGCGCCGATAGTTGGACCCGTTGCATCTCAAAGGAGGGGACAACATTGGTAAGCTGCCGCGCTCATGGCAAGCCCTTTTTGGGGGTTAATCCACCGGAAATCGCTGATCGAGTTTTTTACTCCACCGAAGAAGACCTGGTGGTGGCCATGAATATCAACTGCGGCTTTGTCTGGAGAAACAAGGAGAGGAAATATGAAGGCGAAGGCATCGCGGAATTACTCTATTCGACCGAAAGCCAAGCAATATTTTTGGGCTCCACGAAAGGGACAATATACACATTAAAAATCAGTGATGGATCGGCGTTATGGTCATGTGATATCGGTGACGAATTCGGAAATATCGATCGATTTGCATATGCCGCAGGTTTCTTATTCGTTGCATGCTCCCGCGGATTTCTAATCGCTATAGAAGAAAGCGGAAGACTGGTATGGAATCATGAAATGTACAATGCCGGTTGGATAACTGATTTATCAGCCAATTCCTTGAATGAACTGTTCGTGTTACAGGATGGCTGCTTATACCAATTTTCAACTGGATCATCGCAAATAGTCGCTGAACCGCCGCGGATACCACCACCCTCCGATTCGTCGGAAGCGGAGGACGAAATTGTTCAGTTCATGCTGGAGGATATTACTGGCGGTATTTCCATCCTTGCAGGTCTCATCCAGGATAATGAGCGCCGGCCGAATATGCCCCAGTTAAGCCCGCCCCGCGAAGACCTAATTATTCACGCACAAGTCAAACACAACAAAAAAAAGGAATCATCTATAAATTATGATAAGCTGCTACAGGCATGGACTGTAACTGCCGGAAAAATCACAAAGGTGGACGAAGCCTCTAAGATTATTAGCGCTTATTCCAAACAACATGAAAAAGAAGGCTTTATCCCATGGACCTACGGCAAATATATATTCGGAATAGAATCAATTAGCCCCGATCATAAACAAGCCGTGGTTCTTCTCGATCATCATTGCGGCAGACTCTGCGGCGACGGTTCCAGGCTTTATCTTCAGCGAAGCCCATCCGGAAAATGGTGGATAGTAGATAGAGATGAAACCTGGATTTCTTAAATCCTATCACCCATAATTCCATTTGACCTCTTCCCCGCTTCGTGCTAATAATCGCTCGTGATATTGATGGAGTCATTTGTGCTTTAGATAAAGGTTTTCTCATTTGAAAATATTCGCCAACCGCAGTAAGACAATTCGGGCGCGCTTTATCCGGCGGATCATATACCTCCTTATCTGCCTGGGATTTCTTATCGGAATCCTGATCTACGCGCCCAATCTTTTCGCCGATACGCTCGACGATATCAAAACCAGCGGCATGCTGGTGGTCGGCACCGACGCCACCTATCCACCGTTCGAGTATGCGGACGACCAAACGCGCGAAATTGTCGGGTTCGATATCGACCTGATGAAAGCGGTCGCCAAGCAGCTTGGGGTCAAGGCAGAGTTCGTGGTAGTGCCGTTCGATGGCATCATCGCGGGGCTGAACTCCGGCAAATATGAGGCCCTCATCTCGGCCATGACGATCACGCCCCAGCGCGCCGAGGCCGTGCTCTTCTCCGAGCCTTACTACGATGCCGGCC
>Ga0315293_10000235_pt1 | contig 48674 bp, 43 predicted proteins | sample YL17G13_20_MG_FD_203071 | JGI IMG/M metagenome (GOLD analysis project Ga0315293, IMG submission 203071) | Sediment microbial communities from Yellowstone Lake, YNP, Wyoming, USA - YL17G13_20 | ecosystem: Environmental > Aquatic > Freshwater > Lake > Sediment | place: USA: Wyoming | collected... | reverse complement strand
GCCCGGCAGACAATCTATGACGGCTTTATCAGCCGGCAGCTCTATCTCGTTGATGTTTACTTTTTCCAATACAGGCGTTGATTTTTCCAGTTCCCTAAGCAGCACGGTCTTGCCTGCCCCCGAAGGCCCCGTTATATATACAATGTCACCGGCATTAATATCCAGACGGCAGCGGTGAGTTACGTCTCCTTCTTTCAATCGCTCAGCACTTATGCCGAACATCCTGCACACATCCGCTGCTCTGGCACTGATTGTATGCCGATGGGGAAATGTTTTTGAGATTCTGTATGTACCCATAATTTTCTGCTTAGCTGTGAAGTTTATCCGCCGTAGGCGGATTTATCGCGCCCTGTTCCCTTTTATCCGTCTTGATTACCTGCACAAGTTGCTGAATCTTTTTGAGACTTTTGCGTACGCCGTAGTAGCTAAGGCCCTGTTCGCCTGCGATTTTCTTTATTGACCAGCCGAGCAGAAAATACTGCCTTGCGATGACCATTTCTGCTCTGCTGAATATCTGGCGGTTCCGGAGGCACGTTATGTATTCGCCGTCGATGAGTCTTTTGATAATCTTGTGTATCCTTCTGGCTATGTTTGTTTCGTTCACACCCGCCAGGCGGGCCATCTGTCGAAAGGTATTGGCATTGTTCAAGTACATTGTCATCAGCAGCCGGTCTTTTCCTGTAAGCAGCGTTGCTCTGCTTCGCAGAAGGTCTATTCTGTCGCGGACTTCATTTCTCGCCTGCAGGCTATCCTGTGAGATGTTATTGTGAATCGTATCCACGGCCTGTTCCTTTATTCTGTTTGGTTTCGTTTTGGTCTGCGATGTTCGCTCTTTTCAAAAAGCGCCACTGATATACTCCGCTGGTTTTATGATTATCCATTACAGCTTTTTTTGTAAAGTTATTTTGATATTTACCTAACATCGAGCATATTTTTGCAAGTTATACAACAATGTCAAGCATTTTATTGTATTTTTTTCAAATTTTTTACAAAGTTTGCTGCGTATCAAACATTTACTTAGGATTTTGCTCCCTGAGTGTTTGAGAGATGTAGTTTGAACTGGGAGAAATCTTACCTCTATGTTAAATTGGGTAACCCGTAAGGATTGTGCGGATTAAAGTACTTGGTTTTAGATACGAGATGACCGCTCCAGGGATTGTAGGAGGATTTTTAAATTCACACTTACTGTGCTTTTCCGGTGTAGCCGCGACGAATTGTAGCTAAAATCACCAACCACGCCCTTCCGGATAGTTGCATATTGAGTTATCGGCACAGTACTTAGGTTTTTTGTGACCGGCTTTTAGTGTATAGGCTTGGGTTGGGTGTTTTACTAAAAAAGCGTTGTATTTTGTGGTCGGCTGGCTATACTGACGACAGAATGTAAGAGGATAAAATGCAGGGAAGGATTCCTAAAGTAGTTGTGGTGGGCGGCACCTATGTCGATATGGCGATAAGGTGCGACCAGATACCATCTCCAGGCCAGAGTTTTATCGGCTCAGCCCTTTCATACACCATCACCGGTCCCGGCCCGAACGAGGCGGCTGAAGCAGCGATGTGCGGCTGTGAGGTGCACCTTATCAGTAAGGTAGGAGGTGAGCCGTTCGGCCAAATGGTAAAGGCAAACCTGGCTGAATACAACATTGATACCACTTATCTCTACACCGCTGAAGCCAAGAACACAGGCACGGTCGTTACCCTCGTTAATGCTGAAGGTGAAAATGCCAGCGTTACTTACGCCGGCGCCAACGGTGCTTTGATCCCGCAGGATATAGACGCTGCTGACGAGGTGATTCGCGAATCCGATGTCTGCCTGATTCATGGACGGTTACCCGAGGCTGCTATTGTAGCCGCCATTCGATGTGCGAAGATGCACGGTGTGACCGTCATTCTCAATCCTGCCAGGCCGCTGGTTCAGCCCGGCAAAACCGGAGGCGATGTACCGCTTGAGTATTTCTCAGCCGATATCCTGATTCCCAACCTTTACGAGGCTGCCGACATTACAGAGCATTCGGCGGCCAACATTCATACCGCCAAACTCATCGGCTCCGACCTGGTCGCCCGCGGTGTCAGCTCAGCCGTCATAACGATGGGCAAGCGCGGCTGTATGGTTGTTGACAGGGCCGGCGCCGACCATATACCTGCTTTTGTGATAGAGCTTGTTGACCAGACCTGCACAGGTGATGCCTTTGCCGGCGCTTTGGCGGCTTCGTGCGCGGTCGGTGACGATATGAGGCGTGCGGTCAAATTCGCCTCAGCGGCAGGGGCGCTGGCCTGTACCAAGTTCGGCTCCATAGAATCTTTGCCCACGAAAGCGGAAATCATTGAACTGCTGCAGAAGCAGGATATTGAATAATTTTCGGGCGGATAAGCTCGCTTCAACTCTTATTAGGCGGTCAGAATTTTACTTTTGGCACCTCGGTTTTTGCCTGCTCGGTTGCTTCAAAGTATTCCACCGGTTTAACACCTGCCCGCCGGCAGAAGAACGAGCCGAAGAATTCTTTCGAGTATGAGTTGAGCTGCCTGGCGGCCTCGTTGTATCTTGTGCGGGCAACGGCTATCCGATTTTCGGTGCCTTCGAGAGCAACCTGAAGGTCCCTGAAATTATCACTGGCTTTTAACTGGGGATAATTTTCCTGTAACAGCAGAAGACGAGACAAAAATCCGCTGAGTTCATTTGATGCTTCGATTTTACCGGCCCGGTTGTCGGCCTGGAAATATTTTTCCCTCGACTTGGCGATATTTTCGAACAGCTCTTTTTCATGCGATGCATATCCTTTTACCGTTTCCACCAGATTTGGCACCAGGTCGAGCCTCCGCTGCAGTGCCGCATCGATGTTTGCCCAGGCATTTTCCGTGCTCTGCTGGAGATTGACCGCTCTGTTGTAGCCGCCGATGTACCAGACGAATATGCCGAGGCCGATTATTAGTACAACTATCAGTACTGCAATTAAACCGACCCATATTTTGCCGAACGCTCTCATTTTTGGTTCCTTTCCTGATTTTTAGTTTTAAGTTTTCCGCTTTAACTTTTTCTCACCAGCCTCCGCTTGCGCCGCCTCCCCCAAATCCGCCACCCATCCCGCCACCGAACCCGCCGAACCCGCCGCCGAAACTTCCGCCTCCGAATGAGCCGCTTCTGCCGTAGCTGCCATGACCGCTGCGTCCGCCGAACAAAAACGGCAGGAAAAACCACCATCCCATACCTCGTCCAAAGCCACCGAAGATCAACAGCAGGAAAAACAGAAGCGGCAGAAAACCACAGCACGGCGGCCATGTTTCTTTGCGCTGCATAGGCATAGGAGCAAGTTTAGGCATACCGGTTAAGCTGACGCCGGCCTCGTCTGCTATCTTGCGGACGATTTGTAGATTAGCTTCGTAGATTCCTTTGCTGTACTGGCCTTTCTTGAGCTGCGGAGCCAGCACTTCTCTGCCGACTCGGCCGCAGTACTGGTCGGTAACAAATCCCTCCAGGCCGTAGCCGACCTCGAACCGGTAGCGTCTGTCCTCGGCCGCCAGCACAAAAAGCATCCCGTTGTCTTTGCCCTTTTGGCCGAGCTTCCACTTTTGCGCATGTTCAATCGCGAATTGCTCAATCGGCACACCCTCCGTTGATTGAACGGTGAGGATGATGTACTGCGCAGATGTCTTTTGCTCCAGTTCCTGTAGAATGCCGTTCAGCGAATTTTCTTCGGAACTGTCTATCACGTTGGCGTAATCTTCGACGTAATGGCGCGGCATCGGCAAATCAATCTCGGCATAGGCGGTAGTGGAGCTGGCGAACATTATCAAAAGTGTTACTGTCAAACTGGGCAGCAGTCGTCGCATAGTTACTCCTCGAGTTCGTCAACAATAACAGTTAACTGGTCGGTCGTTGCGTAGATAGCCTCGAAGTTCCGTTGAATTTCGTTATCACCCAGTCGCACCTTTTTGTGCCGCCAGTTTCTTGCGTTAATCAAACAGTCTATTTTTACCGAGAACTCGACTTGGGCTTTTGTGAAGACCGCCTGTGCCTGAGCCGGCCGGTCGGAATCTTTTAACCATAACATCGCTCGCAACAGCGGTACCAGTCCACTTACAGCCGATACAAGGATGTCACGGATAAGCCTCTTTTGACCCGCAGCGGCGATGTAACCTTGTCTCAACCTGATAAGCACAGCTTTTAATTCCCGTTCACACTGAAGCCGAACGTCTTTTTTTGTGAAACTAAGCTCGACAAAGGGGTCAACACCAAGGATTGTTTGATGAATCAGTTGGAAATCTAAAAACTCAATTCCAAAGACGTCGCGCGACCGTTCGATATAAGCCGGTGTCATAAGAAGTGGTACAGCAAGTTTTCTCTTTCTCATCGACTTTGCCATTTTGGCAAGGGAATTTAGCGAGCCTGAATTCTGTTTAGATAGGACAAGAACGCTATTGATGTCGCTTTTTCCCGGTGCAAAGTCTTCGGTCAGACTGCTGCCGACGATGGTAATACTTTTCAGATTTTCGCCGAGCTTTTCTATAAGTTTCTCCGCAAAAATGCTTACGGAATCACGAATCTCACTTCGCAGCGGAGCCAACTTCAGCTCATCGTTTTTTGCAGCCATCTCATTCTCCTTCGTTTTGGAGGTCGAATCGATTCAGGTTGCGTTAGTTTATCATCTTGGACAGGCGGGTACAACCGGCACAGTTATTTTGACAGAAAAATGCCAAATTGACAGGGTGACACCTTTTTTAATACCGATTTGTAGTGAGCCTGTCGAACCTATTGAATCCGAAGCTGGAACTTTCGGAATCTACTGAACTATTTTGGATAAATCAGTTTGATATTTTTCTCGTTTGCCGCTTTGTGCCAGGCCTTTGACGGCCGGGCGTCGGTGACAATGTAATCAAGCTCGTCGATGTCCGCAATCTTATAGAGGGCTGGATTATCAAACTTTGTATGGTCGCCGACAAAGATTACTTTGCCGGCTTGTTTCAAAGCCAGCTTTGCGAATTCGACCGTGGCGACATCAGCGCCGCTGATACCCGCATCTATTGTAATGTCGTCTGCGCCGGTGAAGGCTTTGAAACCGGCTAACTGTCCGATTGCGGCTTTTGCCTGCGGCCCGACCATGTCCATCTGGACAGGACGATAATTGCCGCCGATTATTATTATCTTGTGCGTGGCTAATTCATGCAGGCGGCGCATCAGATACAACGAGTTGACTATAATAGTTAGTCCTTTTCGCTCTGACAGATGAGGGATAATTTCGTAGCAGGTGGAACCTGCCTCGAGGTAGATTAGGTCACCATCTCTGATGAGCCGGCTGGCCAGTTTTCCGATGATTTTTTTTGCCTCGATTCTGCGGGTCTGGCGGTACCGCACTGAAGTTTCAAGTTCCGGCGCAACCGGCACTGCGCCGCCGTAACTTTTTTTCACCAGGCCGTTGTTCTGTAGGAACGTTAAATCCCGTCTGATTGTAACTTCAGTTACGCCCAGGGCTTGTGACATTTCCCTTACATAGACCCGCCCAGCCGAGCTTAACTGCTCGAGTATTTTCCTGTGTCTGATTTCAGCGGCAACACCCATTTGCCAATACAGCTTTCTTTGAGAGCTTATACTGTACCAGAATAGGATTTTCTGATGTTCTGCTTGTTTACCGCAGCATTGCAGGTGAATTATACTGAACAAAACACGCGAGTGTCAACCTGTGGTGAGCCTGTCGAATTCACCTGACGAGAGCTGACTAAATGGGCATTGCCGGCAGCACAAAAAAATCGTTGAAGCTATAGGAGTGATTGGTTAAGCTCTTTTGGTTGGCCGTCGTGAGCACGGCGGCACTTAACAATACGTAATACGTAAATCGAGGATTTTATAAATGGCAACGGAAGTAAAACTGCCACAGGTTAGTCAGACAATGGAAGAAGGAACCATCATTGAGTGTAAAGTCAAGGTAGGCGACGAAGTAAAAAAGGGTGACATAATTTTTGAGATTGAGGCCGAAAAGGCCACATTTGAGATGGAATCACCTGCCGATGGTTTTGTTAAGCAAATTCTTGTCAGGACAGGCCAGACATTGCCTGTCGGTGCGCCCATCTTGATTTTGGGCGACAAGGATGAAGAAGTTCCGCAGAATTCCATCAATTCACCGAAAGCTGGCTGTGCTGCTCCAGCAGCAGCCGAACCTCAGGCAGTTGGAAAGCTGGCAGGAAAAGTAAAGACCTTTTTTGGGATGGAAAAGCCTGCGAAGGACGACACCCAAAAAGCTGCTGCTGCCGTGGGGCCTGCGCTCGGCGCCACCATACCGCTCAGCAGATTTCAGAAAATTACCGCCCAGAGGATGCTCAAATCAAAACAGGAGATACCCTGTTTCTATCTGACCGTTAGAGTTGATGTTACTAAGCTGGTTGAATGCAGGGCCAAACTTAACCAAACCAGCGACGTGGAAGTCGCCTATAATGATTTCATTATACGAGCCGTTGCAGTTGGTCTGGGGAAATTCCCAATTATGACAGGCCGGTTGGCTGGCGATAAAATCACACTCGCAGATAGTATTGGCGTCGGACTGGCAGTTGCTGTTGCCGATGGTCTGGTTGTGCCTGTCGTCAGGAACGCCGGCAGAAAAGATGTCGCTGAGATAGCACGTGATAGTAAGGTTCTGATTGAAAAGGCCCGCAGCAATAAACTCTCGCCCTCTGATTTGGAAGGTGGTTGTATTACCGTCAGCAACCTCGGTACCTTCGGCATCGATTCTTTTATTCCAATTGTCATTCCAGGCCAGTGCAGCATACTCGGCATCGGACGGATAATCGACACCTGCGTTCCGGATGGTGATGATTTTGCCGTACGAAAGTCGATGAATATGACGCTTTCCGTTGACCACAGGATTACCAGTGGTGCCTACGCAGCCCAGTTCTTAGACTTTGTGAGAAAGCTGCTTGAAGAGCCGTCCAGTTTTGCCTAAAGGGCGGAATTGTCGGCAAAACCGCTGTCAGCAGCATTGAAGGTGCTTTTTGCCTGACCGTTTTTGCTAAAGAACGAGTACCATTCTGAAAACGCGCTTCTGCGTATCTTGCCTGTTCTTTTGGCATTTCCTTGGATGTTTGCTAACCCTTAATGTTACTTTCGTTTGATTTTTTATCGGCCCGTCCCATAAAAGATAAAGTTTTTTCATTTTTTTTGCCGAATTATTATTTAGATAAATGCTGAACTGTTTTCTCAGCGTTGAAGAGAGGGTGTTTTTACAACAGGACTTACGGGCCGGCGGTTTAGAGTCTGGAGAAAAGTTATGAGAGTCATAGCAGTTATCAACCAAAAAGGCGGCTGTGGCAAAACGACGGTATCAATAAATCTGGCAAGCGCTCTGGCGGAATTAGGCCACAGGACACTGCTGGTCGATATGGACCCGCAGTCCCATTGTGCTGTCGGCCTTGCTGTGCCCGAGGAGCAGATTGAACAGAGTATCTACGATGTTCTTATAAGCGCCAGCAGAAACGAACCGATTAGGCTGACGGAAATCCTCTGGCAAATCAGCGACAAACTTGAGCTGGCGCCGGCAAGTATTGACCTGGCTGCGTTTGAACAGCAGATGGCTGATGTTACCGACCGCGAGTGCGCATTGAAGAATGTTCTCGATGGGGTCGGGGATGAATTTGACTATGTTGTAGTTGATTGTCCGCCGGCTGTTGGCCTGTTGACTTTTAGCGCCTCAAGGGCTGCCACCGACGCTATCGTTCCGGTGGAGACCGGATACTTCTCGCTGCACGGACTCAGCAAGCAGCTTGAGACGCTCAAGGTATTGTGCGGACGATGTAATCACCACATTAACGTCAGGGTCCTCGCCAGTATGTACGACATAAGAACGAAGATGGCGAGGGAGATTCTTGCGGAATTGCGGTCGCACTTTGCCGACAAAATGTTCAGAACGGTCGTTAATTTTAATACCAAGCTCAAGGAGGCCGCCAGCTTCGGTCAGCCCATAAGTGAGTACGACCCTGCCAGCAGAGGGCAGGCCGATTTTCGCTCGCTGGCTGAGGAAATCATTGCTTCTGATGCCAATCAGCAGCGCCGCGAACTTGTCAACTCATTGGCGGGCCGGCTTGAAACGATTAGTGCCGCCGCCGACGAGCTGCGGGTCTCGACTCGTGGTGAGGACATTCGGCCAAGCTCAGTCGAAGCCCCGGTCGAAGCCGCAAACCTGCCTGTAAAGGCCGTGCAAACCCCGCAGGCCGAACAGCCTGCGCCCCGTGGTGAGGACATTCGGCTGGGCTCAGTCGAAGCCCCTGTCGAATCCACTGCTAAGGTCAATCCCAACGCTTGTCTGCGACAAGCAGACGTGGGGGCCAAGCTTTCAGACTATTACGGTGTCAACCAGCTAAATGATGCGGTGGCCTTCGTAACGCTCTATCCGAGAGCCAAGAGCGTCCAGATAGCCGGCGACTTTAACGACTGGCAGCCGAGCAAAACCAATTTGGAAAAGGTTGGCGACAGCGGAGTCTGGCAGACAAAGCTTCAGCTGCCTGCCGGAAGATACCGCTACCGCCTTGTTGTTGACGGCCAGTGGCAGCAGGACCCTTACAACAAGCTGACCGAGGCGAATCAGTTTGGCGGCCACAACTCCGTGGTTGAAGTAAAGTAGGTGCCGGCCTCTCCCGCCGAACGGCGGGCCATTTTCCCCTTCCGTAGCAGCGCTTCCGCGAAGGATAAATGCCGGCGGTTTTTTTCAAAAAAATCTTTTTTCTTTGCACATCTGTTCTGATCCAGTTATATTATTCCTTTGCGCAAGAGGCATTTCAGGGTAGTCCGCATCAGCGGGCTAAGGTTTGCCGGCGGATTGAGAATGGATGCTCGTAAACCACTATTATGTGTAGTCGCAATTTTTGCTGTCGTAGTGCGATGTTCTTCCAATGCTTACGCCGGCCCCGTAACCTACATCGGCGATTTCAATCTGCGTATTCCTGCCAAGCCGGGTGATACCAAGGGCTGGATGGATGATGCAGTTATAGAAATCCCACATCATTTTATTATCCACGATATCGATGTCGGCATAACTTTGACGCACACCAGCGATTTTGATTTGCAAATTTTTCTAAAGAGTCCCGCAGGGAAAACAATATGCCTGAATGCGTATAGTTTTGACCAGTTCTTCAAGGGCGCAAATTACACACAGACCATATTTGATGATGAAGCATTGCTGGCGATTGAGCAGGCACAGCCGCCTTTTACCGGCCGATTCAGACCTATTGAGTCTTACAAACTTTCTGCCTTTGATGGCGAGGATTCTTTCGGCCCCTGGAGACTTCGGATTTATGACGCTTTTTATGCTGACACAGGCACTTTTAATCGCCTTGAGCTTGTAATTACCAACCCTGAACCTGCAACAGCGGTGTTTTTGACGCTCGGGTTGGGTTTGATGATACGGCTGAATAATTCCAAAAAACAATAGCCTCACGTTTGCATCCCGAGGTACTTTATCCTTCGCCGGAATTTAGGACTGGAACTATCCAGAATTATGGAAAAAGGTGATTTTGGCGGGTGGATTTTTGGGGTGAGAAGGGGGGGTGTTAAGCTGCAGCGATTAGGTAAAGCGGGTAAGAAAAAAGTTTGAAAAGAACAAAATCGAACACATTTCCGAATCAAATGCGCATACGAAACAGCGAAGAGTTCGTATCAAACGCGCTTGTTGGCGAAAAAAATTGCAAGAAATTTACAAAAATTTACAAAAATTAACAAAAATTAACAAAAAATTAGCAAAAATTGCACAAAATTGGTGCGTTTTGGACAGTGATTGAAGTACCCCCTCGCGCGAATTGTTCGAATTGAACAATTCGCGAAGTTTTGAGTTCTAAATTTTGAGTTTTGAGTCTGTGCGGTTGCTGCCAGAGGCCAACCGCCGAAGGCGGAGTTTTTAGTGTTGAGTTTTGAGTTGGTTGGCTTGGTTTTTTTATGATGGCGATTTTGGGGGATGAGTGGCATCTAGTCCTTTTGACTAATCGAAAGGACTACGAGCATTTTATTGAATAACGAATGTGGAATGCAGAATAATGAATTTAGAAGTAAAGAGGCAAGCTGGTGCTGCCGGAGGCCGTGAGTAGATTTGAGATTTTCGATTTGAGATTTGAGATTTTCCACTACCTATATCAGTAGGCAGTGATGCCACATAGCGGCAGAAAGTATATTAGTATATGCATATATACTAATGTAGTGCTTTAAGAATCAAGGTTTTTGAACGATGGCGATTTCGTCGGGGAGTTTTTAGCCACGGAGAGCACAGGTTTCACGGAGAATTTTTAGTTCGCGGTTCATTGTTCGTAGTTTCCTTTTGACACAGATTAACACAGATTAAGGCGGATTAATTTGTTGAAAGTTGGGCGATTTCGTCGGGGAGTTTTTTGCCACAGAGAACATCCGACTTCGCCGAGAGGCTTCGTCGGACAGGCAGAGTTCACGGAGAATTTTTAGTTCGCAGTTCATTGTTCCCGGATTGCATTCCGATTAAAGCGAGGGTATAATTACAGATTGTTACCGGCGACGCGGTTTAGATTCGGCAAGCTCACTACGAGGACGAGAGCAAAATACGGAGAAAGTTGAAATGTCCCTTCAAAATATCATAGATTTCTTTAAGGTAATGTCACTCTGGGAGAAAGTGGCTGCCACGGTAATAGGTGGGTTAATATTAGCACTTATCTTGTGGATTCTGCGGTCTTTGTATCGCCGGTTCAAATCAGAGCATCCAATCCCAGAGGCTGAGAAAAACACCGTAGTTAGTGCAGGGGAGAAATCTACCTTGCAGGTGGCAGTCGGTGATGATGTGCATCAGGAGGTGAAGATTGACAAATCCCATCCACAGAGTGGAGGTGTACATATTGGGCGGGTTGAACCAGGGGCAACGGTAAACATATATCCCATTGATTACCAGGACGGGGTGAGCAAGGCAACAAAGAAAGAAGTAAGAGAGTTATTTCAGAAAGCGCGGGCACATTACGCCAGGAGAGAATTTAGGGAAGCTATTAAAGATTTGGCACATTGTCTTGAGCTGGAGGAAGACAGTGAAAAACTTGGCGCGCTGAACCTTCAGATTGGCAACTGCTATTACAAACAGCAACTGTACCTTAAGGCGGCAGAATTCTATGCGGCCGGTTTAAGAGAATCACGCAAGGCAAAGGACTTGCAGGGTGAGGCATCCAATCTTGTCGGTATCGCCAATACGTATATGCTCAGGCCGGCGTCCAGTGGAAAGGCGAGGGGTGATAACGTACGAAAAGCGGTCGAGCGCTATGGTAGTGCTCTCAAGATATTTAATAAGGACGAGTATCCGGTTGACTATGCCGGTACTCAGAACGATCTGGGAAATGCCTATACGTACCTGCCGGCGGCGACGCCTGAGGAGCAAGCCAGAAATGTCAGGGCGGCCATAGATTGCTACAGGGCGGTGCTGGAGATTTATAAGAAGGACGATTATCCGGTTAACTATGCTATGACCCAGAACAACCTGGGAAATGCCTATATGGACCTGCCGTCAGCGACGGCTGAGGAGCGTGCCAGAAATGTCGAGCAAGCCATAGATTGCTTCCGAGCGGTGCTGGAGATTTACAATAAGGACGAGTATCCGGTTCAGTATGCCGGCATTCATAGCAACTTGGGAAATGCCTATATGGACCTGCCGGCGGCGACGCCTGAGGAGCGTGCCAAAAATGTCGAGCAAGCCATAGAATGCTACCGAGCTGCGCTGGAGATACGAAAGAAGGATGAGTATCCGGTTGACTATGCCATGACTCAGAACAACCTGGGAACTGCCTATGCGGACCTGCCGGCGGCAACGCCTGAGGAGCGAGCCAAAAATATCAGGGCCGTCATAGATTGCTTCCGAGCAGTGCTGGAGATTTACAAGGAGGACGAGTATCCGGTTCAGTATGCCATGACTCAGAACAACCTAGGAGCTGCTTATACTGACCTGCCAGCGGCAACGCCTGAGGAACGAACCAAAAATATCAGGGCCGCCATAGAATGCTTCCGGGCGGCTCTGGAGATAAGCAGGAAGGACGAGTATCCGCAGGATTATTGCCAGACGGCTGCAAACCTCGGATTGGCGCTGGCAGCAATAAACAATCCTGATGCCTGCTATTGGCTGGAGGAGGCGTACGCTTTGAGAGAGTATCTGGGGGCCGGAGCAAGGAGCTTGAAGAGGTCATCCAGCGGGTTTGTAAAGAAGATAAGTAATCTACTGACGACCTTAGGGGTAAGGGGGTAGTTTCGTCGCTCGTCGCTAGTGACTCGTATCTCGTTGGTTGAGGGAATAGGTGTTTTTGAGATTGCCGCGCTGCGCTCGCAATGACAAAATCTGGATTCCGTGTCGAGCACGGAATAACAAACCCCGTCATTAAAATGACGGGGCTAAACATAACGGATAACCGAAATTATTGTTGTCGGGAACATAATCCACAAGTTATTATCCAAATATGACAAAAAAATTAATCGGTTATATGATTACATGGACAACTTATGGAACATGGCTGCAGGGCGATAGAAGAGGGTATGTAAAAAACGGCACAATTCTGCCGGCAGATGACGAATTAAAATCCGCAAATCAAAAACAACAAAAATTCCAGACGGTTAAACTCGATTCAAGTCAAAAACGTATTGTTCGCAAGGCGATACTCCAAGAGGCACAGAAAATAAATCAGAAGATTCCTGCAATCGCAGTTTGTTCAAATCATGTACATATCGTTGCAAAAGTTTCGTCAGAATCAATCGAACAGATTGTTCATAGATACAAGCGTTTGGCCACTTTTGTCCTTCGCAAGGCCGGTCTGGACGGCAAAGTATGGTCAACAGGGTTTGATAAAAGGTTCTGTTTTACGGATAAGGATATAGAACAGAAAGTCAAATACGTAAATGGGCATAAATGATGTTTAGCCCTGCCATCCTGCATGGCAGGGTTGGAAATAACCCCGTCATCAAGATGACGGGGCTAACCGAGGGGTTAGGCGGTGAGGAGGTCGAATTCTTCGGTGCTGAGGAGGTGCTTGAGCTTCTGGAGGGCGGCCAATTCGAGCTGGCGAACCCTTTCCTTAGTGAGCTGAAGCTCTTTTCCGATTTGCTGGAGCGTTTTTTTCTCTTTCTTTAGCATCTTTATTTTTGAGCCGACTAGGCCGAAATGATTAAGGATTATGTACTGCTCGCGATCGTCGAGGTTGTCGCTGATGACTTTAATCAGGCTTCGGCGTGCCCGTTCGATATTAACCACCGTTGCTGTGCCTGTGGTCCTCAAATCCCGCTGGATGTCTTCAATCGGGATTTCAGCAGATGTATCGATTTGGACGAACTCGGCGGGTATTTTGCGGGCGTAGTCCTTGGCGATGGCCCAGGAGGCATAGGTGGCGAACCGAAAGCCGCGGGTATAATCGAATTTTTCGACGGCCCGCATAAGAGATAAATTGCCTTCGCTTATCAAGTCCGGCAGGTTGGCCCCGCTGATGGAATGTTTTTTTGCGATGCTGACGACGAGGCTGAGGTTGGCCTCAATGATTATTTTTTTGATTGCTTCCGCCTGCGCGAGGTAGTTCTCTATTTCGGAGAGCGTTTTTCCGGACGGCCTGCCCGGTACAAGAGCAGCTATTTTCAGAGAGGAAAGGAACTTCAGGTAATTGTATCTTCGGAAAAGGTCGGCTTCGTTTTCTCTGTTTAGCCCCGGTGAGCCTGAGGTCTGCCGGTCTTTTAGGAGGACGGCATCAATCGGCTTTGCGAGGATTTTGCGTGCGGCGTCTTCGCTCAAGAATTCGGGGCTGTTTATGAGTTCAATCTTTTTGGTCAGCAGAGCCTTAGCCCTTCCGCGGTCAATGATTCGATATACGGAGCTTCTGCTGCGATTAAATTGTTCCATTAATTCTCCGATTGCAGTGCCTTGTTTGAAGAGGCGGTAAATTTCAGCGGCCCGGCCTGGGTCAACTGCCGAAGGCGATTCTTTGAAGGCACATCTGTCGGGATGCAGCTTTTCGTAATTCAGCAGCGTGTACCTGATGGTTTCGTGTGCCTTTGCGGTCTTTGCTGCTATTTTTTCTATGATTTGGTGTCGCGAAAGGCCCTGTTTGGCGGAAAGTGAGTGGGCCTGTTTAATAATCTGCTGTTTTTGTTTTTTTGTCAGTCTTGTAAAGGCTTTGGCTTTAGCGGTCAGTGCAGGGTTTGCTTTGATGAAGCCGTCGACCGTTGACTGGAAAAAGCCGAGACGTTTTGAGCCATCATCGAAAACGAACTTTTGCGCGAGCAGGCCTCGCCTTCTCCAGCGATTGATTGTTTTTGTTGAAACGCCGAGAGCTTCTGCGAGCTGCTGGATATCGTAAACCTTTTCCTGCTGCCGGCTGGCCAGCGGGCCGAGCTGGGCGCTCAGTCTGGCGATAAAAATCGGCAGGTCCTCTGCGAGGTCGCTGCCTTTGATAAGTTCCCTTGTGATGTAGTCTTTCAGCCGATAGCCTGTAATCTTGAAACAGACAAACTCGAAGGGGTATTCTTTGTCCTTGTCGATAATAGCGAAGAGCTTTTCAGCCGCGGCAAGCTGTTTGTAGCGTTTTCGCTCGGGTGCGAACCTAAGCTGCATCAGCAATTGAGCCAGGTTTTGATTTCTTATTTTTCGCATAGCTATTACAGGGCCCGGAAGGGCAGCGGTATTTTTCCCACATTCACCAGGTGTCCATTTTACCAGATTCGGCGCTGAGGAACAATATCCGATGTGCCATTTTTGGTGGATAGGAGGTCAGCAGACCTTACGCGACGAGCTTTTTGGCGGTGCGGGCGGCCATAGCGGCGTCAGGGGCATAGCCGTCAGCGCCGATTTTGTCGGCGTAGTCCTGGGTTACGGGTGCACCGCCGACCATAATTTTGGCGGCGAGGCCGGCATTTTTGAGGGCTTTTACGGTTTTCTCCATAGCGGGCATTGTCGTTGTCAAAAGTGTACTTATACCGACCAACTGGACATGTGTGGCTTTGGCCTGCTCAACAAACCTCTCGGCAGGTACATCGATGCCGAGGTCGAAGACTTCGAAGCCCGCACCTTTCAGCATCATAGCCACCAGATTTTTACCGATATCGTGCAGGTCGCCCTGTACCGTTCCTATGAGGAACTTTCCGATGGGTTCTACGCCGGCCTTGACAAGCTCCGGTTCGAGAATTTCCATCGCTGATTTCATTGCCCTGGCGGCGATGAGCATCTCCGGTATGTAAATTTCGTTTTTGCTGAAGCGGTTGCCGACGATGTCCATAGCTGCAATCAGGCCCTTATTAAGAATGCTTTCGGGAGAGAGGCCATCGTCGAGAGCCGCCTTTGTGATTTCGGCTGCTGTATTCTGGTCGCCTTTAATAACTGCATCTGCTAACGCTTTCAAATCCGCCATCTTAAGTTTACCTTGAAAGATAAATTGGTTGTTTCTGTTCTATAGGGGTAGATTCGACGCTTCGACAAAGCTCAGTGCAGGCAAGCTCACTACAGGCTGGGATTGAACATTATTTCGCGATTCAAGGCAAGCCAAAAATAGCCAAGAGTACTTAAAGTGAGCTAAAGTGCCTAAAGTGTAAAGTGTCTGAAGTAAGGATTCTCCTTAACTTTAGTTCATTTTAGGCACTCCAAACTTTAGTTTATCGGACGGAGACTGGACGCGGCGGGAAAGTTCCTTTGATTTGGGTTTGGCAATTGGCCGGCGGGAGAATATTTTGCGAGAAAGTTTGAATCCGGGGCGGTTTTCAATCGATAGGACTATTGGTAGCAGGGTTTACTTTAGCGGTCGAATACGGAGACGGTGCAGATGCGGATTAAATATGTGGTTTCCTCGATGATATTCTGGTGGCGTGAGAACCGCCTTACGTTTGAGCAGGATTGTCAGCTGCTTAAGTCGATGGGCTTCGGCGTGGAATTGTGGCCGAATATAAGAGGCGAAAGCGACTGCCGCTACGAGAGGCGGAACTGGCCGAGGCTTGCTGCAGCAACAGAGGGTATGGTGGTCTCGATGCTTTCCCGCAACGACAGTCCGACATTGAAGCAGTGGGGCGAGCAAATAGAATGCGCCAAGCTGCTTGGTGCCGATATTGTGACCGATTTGCGCAGTTTTGGTGTTCCTGAGAGCCCTGAGATTGACGGCTTTGACTTTGCCGCCGAGGTTGTCAGACTTGCACAGGACAATGACGTCAAATTATGCCTTGAAACCGGTGAACTTGCCGCACTAAAGCGGGTCGGTAAAAGATTCGAAGGTATCTGGTATTGTCTCGATACCGGCTGCGCTTACCTCAACGGTGAGGTTTCCTTCAACCAATATGTGGATGAGCTTGCACCGCGTGTGGGGCATTTGCACCTTACCGATACTTATGGCCAGAAGAACGACCACGCCCCTCCTGGTCTTCGTGGAGGTATGCCCCGCGAGAATTGGGAGTATCTGCTGGAGACCTTGAGCAAATACGACAATGAGATAATTGCCTCGCTCGAGATATATCCGTCTATGCCTGACGTGCTGATACGCCAAGGGTGCGAGTTTCTCTTCGGCGAATTGAACTGGCCCAACCCGCCTAAAAGGCAGCATATTTCCGCCCATGCCTCTTCTGCTGATTCTGCTTAATATCAGCACGAGCTTATGGGAAGGCGTACCTAAAGCCCAGACTTTATCGCCGACGAGGCAGGATTAGAAGCCGTAACCAGCCTGCTTGAGCTGCTCCTGAGTCGGCAGAGTCGTATAGGTCTCGCCTCTGGGGCCGACATAGAAACCGCCTTGCCTTCTCAGCGTTACCGGTGTGATGGAGCCGTTGCTGTTGGTGATGTTAACCGTTACGGTGCTCATTTCCTGCTGCGTTTGCGCACTTTCCTGGCGCATTTGCGCATTTTCCTGGCGGATGCTTTCCATTTCGGCTCTTGTTTTTTTCTTGTCCTGCTCGTTGCCAATCATATAGCCGGCACCGGCGCCTACTCCTGCGCCAATCAATGTTGATTCCGTATTGCGGCCTATTGCCTGGCCGACACCAGCACCAACTCCTGTGCCTATGAGAGCGCCTGTTTGTGCATCGCTTTCACAGCCTATGGCGAATAACAAGCCGACACTGACGACAGCTGCCACTAAAACTATCAACAAACCTTTTGTCATTTTGCACCTCCATCAAATCTTAAAAAAGCGCTCGTCTTTTTATAATATACAATATTTTACCACTTGGTGGGTGAAATAATCAAGGGTAATCCTTTGGCCTTGCAAATATACGTCCGGCTTGTTACGTTGGTTCGACGTAAGCCGTAACGCCTATTAAGGAGTCTGAAAATGCGTCCTAAACTGGTAATTGTAGGCGCTGCCGGCCGAATGGGCAGGCGCATCATCTCGTTAGGTATAGACGCCGGATGGTTCGACATTATTGCGGCAGTCGAAAGAAAAGGGCATCCTGATATCGGCAAGGATGCCGGATTGGTGGCGTCGGCGGGGCCGCTCAACATTAAATTAGACAGCACCTTTCCTGCTGAGGCTGATGTCGCGATAGATTTTTCGCAAGTTGAGGCAGCCGACGAAACCATCGACTATTGCAGCAAAACCGGCGCAGCTCTTGTCCTCGGTACAACAGGTCTGACTTCCACCCAGCATCAAAAGATAAGAAAAGCCTCGCAGAAAATCCCCGTCATATATGGAACAAATATGAGCGTGGGAATGAACGTCCTGTTCTCTCTGGTCGGAAAGGTCGCACAGATGTTAGGAGCCGAGTACGATACAGAGATAATCGAGCAGCACCATCGTTTCAAAAAAGACGCTCCGAGCGGCTCAGCCCTTACGTTAGCCGAGAATATCTGCAAGGCAACCGGCAAGAAATTCCCCGACAGTCTTGTCTATGGCAGGAGCGGTAAAGACGCCCTTCGGCAAGAAGGTGCCATTGGTATGCACTCGGTGCGCGGCGGCGATATTACCGGCATACACTCGGTAGTATTCAGCACGCTCGGCGAGACAGTAACACTCAATCACACCGCCCACAGCCCAGATACATTTGCATACGGGGCACTTCGGGCTGCAAAGTGGCTCATCGGCAAAAAGCCCGGCTTGTATTCGATGGCAGATGTCCTGGGTATCTAAGTGAAGTATCCAGACGGATGCGATAAACAAGCAGAGGGTGAGAAACACAATGGCTAACGAAGGTCTTTGGCAGCAACTTGTAGCACTTGAGGGGCAGGAAACGGCGCAAAGAGCAAGGTGCAGGTACGTGGCTGAGCCGGCCCAGTATGTTATAACACTACTTAATACAGAGTATGAGGTCAGTCTCTCTGATAAGCGGGTCTTTTCAACTCCACAGGGTCCGAAATCGGTGCCGGCAGAATTCCTCGAAGAGTTGTGCATTCTGGCCTATCTGATAAATGCGAGGGACTTGCCATTAGCCGGCAAACTCGTCAAAGCAGAGGAACTGCCGAGCGGGCAGTTTTTCTTTCGAGGGCCGCACAACCTGCCTACCGACAAACTCGAAAAGATATTTGGCCATTGTCCCGAAGCACTATTGGGGGTTGCCGGGCAATTTGGCGGCGAGAAGTGTGAATTTGGCGACGCTTCAATCAGGTTGAATATCCTGCCGCGTGTGCCGATGACGATAATAATCTGGGGCCAGTGCGAACAATTCCCGGCTCGGGCATCGATTCTTTTTGACCCGACGGCGGCGGCGCATATGCCGCTCGATGCGCTGGGGGCTGGTGTGAATCTTGCCGTCGAGAAGGTGATAAAGGCCGCCGGCAGAAGCGGTTAAGCAGCAGCGTTTTCCTTAGACTCAGAATGACGCCCGTCATTTAGGTGTGATAGAGCCATTAGCGTCTGCGTTTTGAGGCGAGCAAAGCCGCGCCCAAGGCCATTATTGCGGCGGAGGTGGGTTCAGGTATAAGCAGATACGCATGTGTTGCGTGCCCCAGAGGGGCTATATCTCCCGTGCCTACAATCCAGCCGTTGTTATTTATGCTGTATGATTCATATAGATACCAGCCGGAAGAAGGGTCTATAAGACTGTTCAAGTCTATATTATTGCCATCTCCCGTCGGGTCAAAAAGACAAGCATATCTATAGCCGGAACTATTTGTAGCATAGCCAACAATCTGGCCGCCATCGTTGATGGAATAGGCTATACTCCATGTTCCACCAGGAGTTCCGAGGTCTATATTATTGCCATCTCCTGTCGGGTCAAAAAGACAGGCGTGGAAATAGCCGGAACTGTTGTCAGCCCAACCTACAATCTGTCCGTTGTTGTTGATGGACTGCGCCACGCTGTAAGCGCCGTCAAGGGCGCCGAGGTCAATATTGTCCCCGCTGCCTGTTGGGTCAAAAAGGCAAGCATGCCAATAGTCGGGATTATAATCAGCGTAACCTACAATCTGGCCTTTGTCGTTGATGGAATAGGCCTCGCTGAAACTGCCGCCGACGAGTATTCCTAGATTTGTATTGTTGCCTTGTCCTGTCGGGTCAAAAAGACAAGCACCGCCGCTACAGCCGGGACTGGTATCAGCCCAACCTACAATCTGGCCGTTGTTGTTTATGGACTGCGCCACGCTGGAAGGACCGCCGAGGGTGAGAAGATTTTTATTGTTCCCGCCGCCTGTAGGGTCAAAAAGACAGGCGTTGCCATAGCCGAGATAGATGCTAGCATAGCCCACAATCTGGCCGCTGTTGTTGATGGAATAGGCCCCACGGGACATGCCGTATCCGAAGGTTCCGAGGTCGATATTGGCCCCGCCACCTGTAGAGTCAAAAAGGTAAGCGCCATTATAGTTGTTTCCGATATAAACTGCACCTACAATCTGATTGTTGTCATTGATAGAATAGGCCCCACCACTACCACCGACTTCTCCAAGATCAACAACAGGTCGGTATGCCTGGGCAGAACTGCCGAGGACAAAAAGAATCGCCGCTGCTAAGAAAAGGAATGTTTCCTTGCTCCTGATAATCTATTCTCCTTCTTTTTTGCCGACCGAATAGCTGGGAAACAAGGTATCGTGATGGTGCAGGATGAATAATAATCATATAAGGTCGGAATGTCAAGAAAAAAACCACAATTTTCGGGTTTTTCCCGAATATCAGGCTAAAATATGATGAATCCCTGATACCGCACCTATTTAATTTTTGCTCTACCGGTATTATTTAAGTCCTTAGTAATCAAACACTTATTTTGCCGTGAGCGCGTTTTTTAAATAGGTGCGGTATAAATCTTCTCTCCAACGTAGGTTTGCAGCCCTGACCGGTGAGCATTCCCAAGGCGATAGGTCTGCTGATAAAATTCATTCTTGCAAAAGCCGCATAAGTCCTTTAGAATTGCCGGTTTATTGGAGCAGTACCAGGAAATGGCAGGCGGATACTACGCCGGAGGCGTATAAAATTGTTTGAGGCCTTAACGGAAAAATTTAATGCGGTTTTCAGGTCGCTTTCGGGCCGAGGCAGAATCACCGAAGCGAACGTCTCCGATGCTATGCACGATGTCCGCAAGGCGCTTCTGGAAGCTGATGTCAGCTACCAGGTGGTGAAAAAATTCTGCAAGGACGTTGCCGATGCGGCCATCGGAGCCGAGGTGATAAAGAGTCTGCATCCCGGCCAGGTTCTTGTCAAAATCGTCAACGACGAGCTTACGAAACTGATGGGCCCGGTCGATACGATGATTTATTTTGTTTCGCCGGGGCCTACCGTAATTATGCTGGCGGGTCTGCAGGGCGGCGGCAAAACCACGACCGCTGCCAAGTTAGGCAAATACCTCGTTGCGAAAGGTAAAAAGCCGCTCTTGGTAGCTGATGACCTGCAAAGACCCGCTGCAATTGAACAACTCAAGATACTCGGCGAGCAGATAGACATTCCCGTCTATACCGAAGAAAGCAAAAACGCCGTCAAGGTTGCGCAAAACTCCTTACGGTATGCCAAAGAGCACGGCCACGACGTCGTTGTGTTAGACACAGCTGGTCGGCTGCATATTGACGGGGAGATGATGACCCAAATTGCCGATGTGGCAAAGGCCGTCAATCCGCACCAGATTTACTTAGTCTGCGATGCGATGACCGGCCAGGATGCCGTCAACAGCGCGAAGGAGTTCAATGAGCGGCTGGAGCTCGACGGCGTAATACTTACGAAATTGGACGGCGACGCACGCGGCGGTGCTGCGCTGAGCGTAAAAGCCGTTACCGGAAAGCCCATCAAGTTCATCGGCGTCGGCGAAAAGTTAGACAAGCTCGAAGAGTTTCACCCCGACCGAATGGCAGGCAGAATCCTCGGAATGGGCGACGTTGTTACGCTTGTCGAAAAGGCCCAGGAACAGTTCGATATGGAAGAGGCCATCAAACTCCAGAAGAAGATGGCCAAGGGCAGCTTCGGCTTCGATGATTTTCTAAAGCAGATGCAGGCCGTCAAAAAAATGGGCGGAATGAAGGACATGCTGAAGATGCTGCCGGGCGCCGATAAGCTCGGTGATATGGATATCGAAGACGGCGACATTGGACAGATGGAGGCTATTGTTTATTCGATGACACTCCAGGAGAGGCGCGAGCCGGACATCATAGATTCGTCGCGAAGGAGGCGAATCGCCGCCGGCTGCGGCACACAGCCGAACGACGTCGCCTCGCTGGTAAAGACCTTTAGGCGAAGCCGCGATATGCTCAAGGCTTTCAGCGGCGGAAGGTTCGGCGGGCTAAAAAGCCTGTTTACCGGCGGACTGAATATGGATAGCTTAAACGCAGCTATGAGCTCGGGGAAAAAGATAAAGCAGCGCTCAAGACGAAAAAGAAAGATTATGCGAAGGGGCAAGATAAAACGGCAGTAAAACAAAAAATCTCGATTGAGCAGTACCTTGAAAAGCTGGCCAAATTCGCCGGAAGCGATTATGGTAATATGATAAGAAGCCAGTTCAAGGACATAAGGGGCAGCAGTGAGCTGGCGATGTTAGCTGCGCCGACCGAGGAGGAGCTGCAGCAGCTTAAAAAAGCTGTAGCGATAATGACGCCGGCTGAAAAGAAAAACGCGGACAGCCTGAGCGATGAGCAGATACAGAAAATCGCAGCGGACGCCGGAATAGACTCTGGTATCTTTGCGATTTTTATAAATGGTTACGAATTACAGCGCAAACGAGTTTCATAAGGTGAGTAGATAATGGCTGAACAAATTGTTAGTGATTCTTCGGTGTTTTTTGAGGTTTTGAAGTTGGTTGCTTCAGGCGGTCTTGGTGCTGCGATAATAGGAGTGATTGGCAAGTTTTGGATGGGCAGAAAATTAGAGCAGGAGAGAGCACAATACAGGGAAAAGCTGGCAAACCTCGAAGCGGAGTTAGCTAAAAAGCAAACGATTCACAAGCTCCAGTTTGAGAAAGAATTTGGCATCTATGAGAAATTATGGGTGGAGTTGGTCAAGTTAACGGATGCTTGTGCCTTGCTTGACCCGGGAGTAGAGTTGGTGCATGAAGATGCGACTTTTGGCCACCGTGCCGAAGAAAAGGCGAAGGCCTTCTGGGACTCCTACAAGAGTGTTGGGGAGTTGGTCAAACTTCAACGGCCGTTTTACGCCGAAGATGTGTCTCAAAGTATCAACAAACTGATGAGTAAAGCTTGGATGCAGGCAGGCTGTACTATTCTCACCAAGCAGAAAATTGAACATAATGAGGAGTTGAAGACCCGAGTTAAAGAAATGCGCGGAATAATTGAAGATATAGCAACTTCGATACGCAAGAGGATAGGTCTAATAGGTAGCGCCGAACTCGTTGAGTAGTTTAACGAAAATAATGGGTCAGGTAAGAATTCCATATTGCAAACGAGTTTCGTGATTTGTGTTGGGCAAACCACGAATATTAATTATAAAGCATTAAAGAAAGGAAAAGATTATGTCGGTAAAGTTGAGAATGACGCGAATAGGCAGGCGGCACAAGCCGTTCTTCAGAATCAATGCTGTTGAATCCCGCACGCCGCGGGACGGCAGAATCCTCGAAAAGTTAGGCCACTACGACCCCATCGAAAAGAACCAGGACAAGCAAATAGTGCTCGACACCGAACGAGTCAAGTACTGGCTCGATAAAGGAGCGATACCGAGCGAGACGGTTTCACAAATCCTGCTTCGGCTGGGCATCAAGACTAAATGTGCCGAGGAAAGGGTTGCGCGCAGGTCAAGAGCCAGGACTGCTGTTCGCGCCAAAGGCATACCATTTACGAAGGCCGAAAGAGAGGCCATCGAAAAGGTTGCCGCAGCGGCTAAAGGGGCTGAAGCTGAACAGGCAAAAGCCAAGGCTGAAGAAAAAGCTAAGGCCGAAGCTGAACAGGCAAAAGCAAAGGCTGTCGTCGAGGCTAAGGAAAGAGCTGAAGCCAGAAAAGAAGCCGAAACCAAACCTGAGCCGCAGGCCCCTGAGGGGCAGGCGAAAGAGCAACAGGAAGCTTCGGGTGGTGAAGATAAAAAACAGCAATGAGAATCGACGTACTTACGCTTTTCCCGGAGATGTTTGAATCGCCCCTGAGCTACTCGATACTGAAAAGGGCCCAGGAATCTAATATAGTCGAAATAGTTTTGACGAATATACGTGACTTCGCGCGGGACAAATACAGAAAGGTTGATGATAAACCCTATGGCGGCGGGCCTGGTATGGTGATGATGCCGGGCCCTGTTTTCGACTGCTTTGAGTATGTTGAAAAACTTTCGCCCGAAAAAGGGCGGGTTATGCTGCTAACGCCGCAGGGTCAAAAGTTCGACCAGAAAAAAGCGGTTGAATTGAGCAAGGAGAAGCGGCTGATTTTAATCGCCGGCAGATACGAAGGATTCGATGAGCGAATCCGCGAAGGCCTCGGTGCCGAACAAGTTTCGATAGGCGATTTCGTTTTGAGCGGCGGAGAGTTAGCTGCTATGGTTATCATTGATGCGGTGGTCAGGTTATTAGCAGGTGCCCTCGGCGATGAAGGTTCAGCCGGTGACGAATCCTTCAGTGAAGGCCTGCTCGAATATCCCCAGTATACCCGGCCGGAAGTTTTTCGCGGAATGAAGGTGCCGGATGTCCTTTTAAGCGGCGACCACAAAAAAATCGCGCAGTGGCGACGCCAAATGGCAGTGGAGCAAACAAAAAAGCACCGGCCAGACCTGCTGAAAAACAACTCCTGAATCCGCCGGAGGCGGATAAAAAAACCCTTGTACTACACCGTAAAGCCGGATATACTACCAACGCTAAACTATCAATATGAACTATGAACTAAACGGGAGCTGAATCGGTGAAAGACCAGTTGCTGAACGCTGTTGAGAGCAAAAGCCTCAGGAAAGATATACCGCATTTTGAGGTGGGTGATGTGGTCGATGTGCACACGAAAATAAAAGAGGGCGATAAGGAGCGCACACAGATTTTCAGCGGCACGGTAATCGCACGCAGGGGTCGCGGCATGAGCGAGACCTTCACGGTTCGGCGAATCATAGGTGATGAGGGCGTCGAGCGCATATTCCCGCTTCATTCGCCTAATGTCCTCGATGTCAAACCGGTTCGAAGCGGAAAGACAAAACGTGCAAAGCTTTATTACCTTCGCAAACGAACCGGCAAAGCGGTCAAGCTGGAACACCGCTACAGCGAGCATACCATCTCTCAATGATTATTGATTATTTTTTGTTCCCTTTTCCAATTATCGATTATCAGTAATCAATTACAATGGGTTGGTTGTTCAACAGACGCAGGCTACTGGCTAATAGTGGACTGCTTGGCCGATGGGGCGAGAGACGCTGCGAGAAGTTACTAAAAAGCAAAGGCTTTCGGAAGCTGGCGCGCAACTTCTCCTGCAAAAGCGGCGAAATCGACCTGGTTATGGCCGACACTGATGGGGGCATTGTTTTTGTCGAGGTAAGGACGAGGGCGGATGAAAGTTTTGGCTCTGTCGAATCATCTGTCACAGCCGCCAAGAAAGCCAAATTAGCCCGCACCGCTCGATATTTTCTCGCAACCCATAATATAGAAAATCGCCCATTTCGCTTTGATGTTGTTACAATAGTCCTCGGCCAAAAAGGCCGGCCTCAGATAAGACATTACGAAAATGCCTTTGTGCCATAGTAGCTGTTTAGCCATCGCTGTGTCGGTGGCTGCATGTACTTAGCAGAATGGTATAAGGTCACAAAAGATTTTTGACAAAATGATACAAAAGACGTAGAAACAGCCGATTATACGGAGTGCACAATTATCGTTTGGTGAGAAAGGAGAGTAAGCGTATGAGACGACTAACGGTAATTCTTGCAGTGAGCATGGCCTTGAGCATTGTGCTTATTGCAGGAAACGAGGAGCGGAAGAGTGTTGCCACGGCACGACCTTCCGTAGTGAAGACTATCCCCCCGTGTGGTGACACACAGGTCGACCCCCAGGCACGGGAGATCAGCGTGGCATACAGCAAAGAGATGATGGACAAGAGCTGGTCATGGAGCACCGCCGACGAAGGGGAGTTCCCTGAAATCGTGGGGCAACCAAAGTATCTGGCGGACAAGAAAACGTGTGTTGTAGAGGTCAAGCTCAAACCGCAAACTACATACGCCATTTGGCTTAACTCCGACAAGTTTCACAACTTCAAGGATAAGGATGGCCGACCTGCAGTCCCGTACCTTCTGGTATTCGAGACCAAATAGCCGCGTGAATTTAAGGAGTCCGGTACTTTGTCGGCTTCCTTTAATTCCTAAGGCCACCGATGGAGCTGATAGATACACATTGTCATTTGACGTTTGATGAATTAGCTGGGGGTGTTGAGGGTGTTATTGAACGCAGCAAAGCGGCTGGTGTTGTCGGCTGGATAACTGTAGGAACTGACCCACAGCAGAACCGAAAGGCAGTTGAGTTTGCCGAGAGGTACGAAAATGTGTACGCCGCTGTCGGGATACATCCGCACGAGGCACGCACGGCAGATGACAAAACAATCAGCGAGCTAAAGCAGCTTGCCGGGAATAAAAAGGTCGTTGCAATCGGGGAAACGGGGCTGGATTTTCATAGAGGGGCGTGTTTTCACGGGCTGGAAGCCCGTGCCACTGAACAGCAGCAGGATTGTTTTACGAGACATTTGGAAATTGCAGCCGAATTGAAGCTGCCTGTCATAATTCATTCGAGAGAGGCGTTTGACGAGACGATTGAGATTTTAAGTAAGTACGGTTCAGGTTTGAGAGGGGTGGTTTTTCATTGTTTTTCCGGCTCAGCCGAGCAGGCGAAAATTGTTTTAGACAGAGGCTTTTATATTTCTTTTACCGGCGTGGTTACGTTCAAGAACGCCGAAAAGACAAGACGAGCCGCTGAGGTTGTTCCTTTGGACAGGTTAATGGTCGAGACCGATTGTCCCTATATGTCGCCTGAGCCGATGCGAAAGCAGAAGGTAAACGAGCCGGCTTTTATGATTCACACCGCAAGGTGCCTGGCGCAGTTAAAGCAGATGGATTTGGCTGATTTCGCGCAGAAAATAACTGCTACGTCAAAGACTTTTTTCTGCCTACCATAGAAGGGGTGTAGTTTCGAGTGGACAACATCGGCGAATCGGGGTGACTGGATTCGAACCAGCGACCTCTTGGTCCCGAACCAAGCGCTCTAGCCAAACTGAGCTACACCCCGGGTTTAGCCACAGAGGACACAGAGAAATGAATTACAAACAGTGTAAATCCGTGTCTAAATTAAAACTGTGTTAATCTGTGTCTAATAATGGCATCCGGTTTCAACGTTATCTAAAATTAGCATATCGGCGGCGGATTTGCAAGTTACTACTTTATCACATATGATTTGATTAGCTGTCATGCTGAGCCAAAGGCGAAGCATCTGGGTTTCGCAGGCGAGATTCTTCGCTTCGCTCAGAATGACACCCATCGTTTGAGGTGTAATAGAGCACTACAAGAGGTTGACAGGGTCCATATCGACAGCGACCTTGACCACCGGCCTGACGGCTGGGCCGGCCCGCAAACGATTAAATAACTTCACCATAGTCTGTGCCTGCGGGGCCTGGATGATTATCTGCAGCCGGTGGAACCGCTGGATTCGACTTATCGTCGCCGGCATAGGCCCTCGGACAAGCGCCTTTAGATTTTCCTGCTTGACAATGCTGTCGATTTTTTCTCGCATAGTTTTGGAGGCTGCCTCGAGCTTTTCAAAATTTCTATCGCGCATATTGACAGACGCCAGCCGCCAAAACGGCGGCAAATTGCAGCTTTTTCGATGCTTCAATTCCTCTTTGACAAATCCTTCGAAATCTCCGGCTAATGCAAACCGTATTGCGGGCTGGTCCGGCAGAAATGTCTGAACAAAGACAGTACCTTTTTTCACGGAGCGTCCTGCTCGGCCTGCTACCTGCGAAATCAGTTGGAAGGTACGCTCATTGCTCCTGAAATCCGGCAGATACAGACAGGTGTCGGCGCTGATTATCCCCACTAATGTTACGTTCGGAAAATGCAGGCCCTTGGCCAACATCTGCGTGCCGGCCAATACATCGATTCGGCCGAGACTGAAATCCTGCAAAAGTCGATAATAGTCAGCCCCTGCCATCGAATCGCTGTCGACCCTCGCGGCGCGGGCCTGGGGAAACTTTCCAAGCAATTCTTCTTCGAGTCGTTGTGAGCCTAATCCAATCATTGCCACACCTTTACCGCACAATGGGCACTTCTGAGGTACCAGCGTCTGGGCTCCGCAGTAATGGCACAGCGCATAACCGTAATCTATGAGTTTACCCATCAGCGTTTGAGTGTGGCTGACCTGCGGCAGTTTGCTTTTGTGGAAGGTAAGCGTTACATCGCAGTTTCGGCAGTGTAGTATGTGTTTGCAGGCCGGACAGAATATAAAGTTACTGTAGCCCCGCCGGTTCAAAAGTAAAATCGCCTGCTCTTTTTTTGCGAGGACCTCTCTTAGGTGTTCCGCCAGCGGCTCACTTATCAGAGTAACACCTTTTTGCGTCGAGTACTGCTGCCGCATGTCAACGAGCTTCATCTCCGGCATCGGCAGGTCCATAACTCTTTTCGGCAGATGCACCAGATTAAAATACTTTTTGCTGTGGCAGTTTGCGAGAGTTTCCAGAGATGGTGTCGCACTTCCGAGGATGCAGTGTGCGTTTGCCAGCTGTGCCCGCTTTATTGCTACGTCTCTGCCGTTATATCGCGGGGTTGTGTCCTGTTTGTAGCTTGGCTCGTGCTCTTCATCGACGACTATAAGGCCGAGATGTGCTACCGGCGCAAAGACCGCCGAGCGAGCCCCGATTACAACGCTTGCCTCGCCTGCTTTTATCTTCTGCCATTGGCTGTTGCGCTGAACAGCGGTCAGGCCCGAATGCATTACCGCTATTTTCTCGAACCTTGCACTGAAGCGCTGAATTGTCTGTGTTGTAAGGGCGATCTCCGGCAGCATAATGATAGCGGTCTTTTTCCTTTGCAGAGCTTTTTCAATCGCCCGTATATATAGTTCGGTCTTGCCGCTGTCGGTAACGCCGTGCAGAACTGTTACGCTGAATGTGTCCGAATCTGTCCTGCTGTTTATGGCTGCCAGGGCTTTTCGCTGGTCGTCGTTGAGGGTAACTTTTTCTGTTCGTATCGTCATTCCTTCCGGAATGGCAGGCAGGGATTTCAGAGTTGTCTTCTGGGTTATTTTAATAATGCTATGCTCAGCGAGTTTTTTTACAGGTGCACTCGTGCAGCCGACAGCCGCCAGGACGCTCTGCATCTCTAAAGTTGTCTGCGGGTCGAAAGCAGCCCTTTCCTGCAGGAGTCTGACTATTTGCTTTTGCTTGGCATTTTTTAACTGCTTGACCGTCTGTTCAAAAGCTTCAGCGGTTATTGAGAGATAAATATGCCTTTCGGTTTTAACGCCTGCTCCTTTTTTTACTGCCGCTGGGACTATCGCCCCCAGCACCTGTCCGAGCGGGCAGACGTAGTAGCTGCTAATCCACCGGGCCGAAGCCATAAGCTGTTCATCCAGCAGGGGCTCCTTGTCAATTATTCTGACGACTTTTTTGAGCCTGAATTTTCTCTGTATTTTTTCGTAGCTGATGTCGGTTTTTACGCAAAAGCCGATTTGCAGCTTGTCTTTTCTGCCGAATGGTGCCTCAACTCTTTGTCCTGTCCTGATTGGCCAAAGCTCATCCGGCACAAGGTAATCGAACTCGCTATCGACGCCGGACTCAAACGCGACTCGGATAATATGGCGATAGACTTCTTCTGTTTGCTGCGTGTCGAACAAACTATCGGTTCGGATTTTGCCCATAGCGGCAGCAATTGTTGCAGCCTGAAACAATTATGTCAAGGTGGGTTCGACACTTCGACAAAACTCAGTGCGGGCAATCTCACCATAAATTTGTGGATGCTGTGCTAAAGGCAGAGGCGCACGACAGAATTGGCGCAAAAAAAGTGGGAGACGCGGCCCCCCCTAAAGTTCGTCTTGGACTGGCCAGTCCGTCTCCCTGAAGAAGAGGAGAGAGGTAAATCCATTGTTATTTCTTCAAAGATGCGGCCATCTATGTTTGTCCCACCTGTGTAAACTATAAATTATATTTTGGGATTTCCAAAAATCCGAAGAACAAATTTTTTTGGGGGGACTTGCGAACCTCGGCGTCGAAAATGGGGTAAAACCGTCCACAACGCTGCCTGGTTGCGGCGTGCGGGTGTTACAGGATAGATGCTGGCGATAGAATCAAGACATGGGACGAGGTTTTTGGGGGTGGTTCAGTGGCCAGTAATTCTTAGCATAGCCAGAATGGCGGTGAGGCACAGTAGAAGTAGTGCCGCTCTTAGTATGCGCAGGCGCCATGTCCTGGGCTCTACAACTCGCCAGATGAAGCCCCAAAGTGCTGCGATGAATATCATTCGCAAAAAAAAGTCAGCTGTACTTCCAAGCATAGCCATAGTATAACCTATTTTAACATTTTAAGTCAAGCAAAAAGTGCCCATTTTAACGCGAGGGTGCTTAAAACTACCAAATCCGCAGTGTAGATAAGCACCAAACTGATAGTAGTATCATATATGTATAATTTCATTTGTGTCTTATGGTTCAGAATCTCCCCACAATCTTTCGCAGGCCTTTGTTTGGCGTACCGAGTGCATGACAAAAGTCACTAAACTTGTCGGCGGATTCCCCGATAGGCGGTTTACACCTCAGCGTGGCAGTTCAGTTATGGTTTTCAATACTGAAAATGCGGTTTTGGAGTGTTTTTCCTTAAATAGACTAAGTAATGGCTATGCCATGCCATAGGCAGTGAAATTTTTGGATGGATGATATGTTTTGGTATTTTAGGATAAATACTAAAGTAATCTGAAAACATAAGCCGAATAAGAAAACCAGGACGTATGTGATTTTGTAGCGTTTTATGGTTAATGTTTTAGGAGAGTAAACGATGCGTTTTCTGGAAGAAACAAAAAAATGGCTTGGTGAGATTACTGAAATTGCTCTGTTGTTGATTGCCCTTGGGATTGCAGTTGAAATCCTTTTTGGACAATCGGTTCCTTTCTTTGGGACTGTTGTTACCAACCTGACGGCGTTGATCAGCAGTCTCGGTCAAAATGGGCTCGTTGGTTTGATAGCTTTAAGCATCATTCTTTTCCTGTTCCATAAAAGAAGGGTTGCTGCGTAAAGCTGCATCGTTTGGTGCTCTCGGAAGTGGCGCGGATTGAGATTTCAGTTGGGGCCGCGCTACTCTGAGCAGGAGACAAGCGGTTCCTGGGTTACGAAGTGAGTTGACTTTCGAGACTGGGGGGATGTTAAAACACATTTGTCCCTTGAGGGGCTTGGTTTAGCCGAGTCTTGAATCTTCGCGTCCCCCCTATTTTGATAGTTTTGGTGTTGGTTTGCGCCGGTTACTACTTCGGCCAGTCAATACCGCTGATGCCGTGGATTGTCAAGTTTGGGTTCGGGTAGCTATCGTGGGCCTGGCGGATGTCCTCAGCATTTAAGAATTGTACTTGCCCGTCGGCGAACAGATAATTTCGGCTTCCCTGCCAGCACCACCAGCCATCCTCTTTGTCTACCCGCAGGTGGTTGCTCGCCCATTCTCCGATGAGGATTTTACCATCCGGCTTTTTCACATTAAGCCATTTTTGTGGCATGCTGGGACGGGGATTGCTGTAGTTGTCGGCCTTACTGCTCATAGTGTCAATTTGCTCGGGGCTGTGGTAGAAGGCCATCGAATAGGCATAGCTGGTGGACTCATATTTTTCCGGTGCTGTTCGGTCTTGCGGACAGAACAAAACTGAGGGGTTATTTGCATCGATATTTCCGCCCAGATAAGGCTCAACGAACGAGCGCCAGCCGCGTCCCATCCACAGCCAGATTGCCGTTTTTTTGCCTGTGGCTGGGTCCATGTAAATGTAGAGTGGGTCCTCGGCGTTGCAGGGATAAAAGTCATCATTTCCCTCCAGATATAGACGCACAGCCAGGTCAATTTGCCTCAGGTTCGAAGCACACCTCATCCGAGTTGCTGTGGACCTGGCCTTGGATAGTGCCGGCATAAGTATCGAGAGCAAAAGCGCGGTAATAGCGATGACAACGAGCAGTTCGATAAGAGTAAAACCACGCTCCGTCGCTAAAGCTTCCGCCTTCGCGTGGGGGACGACCCTCCTCTGCCCGCCGAAGCAGCGGAGCTGCGAAGGGCGGGAGCCGCTTCGGCGGAGTCCCTTGGAGCGTCGGCGACATCCGGACGTTTCTCGTGCTACGTAGCGAGCTACTTCGCAGAGTAGCATCGGTGCCGGCTTGAGGGTATAGAAGTTCCCCACAGACTTTTTTCGTTTGATTTTCATTATTACCAGTATGGCTTTTATTCAACCGTAACGCTTTTAGCAAGATTTCGCGGCTTGTCAACGTCGTGGCCGCGCAAAACAGCGGCGTGATAGGCCAAAAGCTGCAGCGGAACAACTGTCAGCATCGGCTGGAGAAATTCCGGCGCGTCCGGAACGCTGATTAGATAGTCCGCCTGTCGCGTTATATTTTTGTCGCCTTCGGTTGCCACGACTATAGTTTTTCCGCCCCGCGCCCGCACCTCTTCGATGTTGCCCATAATTTTGTCGTACTGCGGCCCGGCTGTGGCGATGAAAACCGCCGGCATACCGTCGACAATCAAAGCGATTGGGCCGTGCTTCATCTCCGCAGCGGGCAGGCCTTCAGCGTGGATATAGCTTATCTCTTTGAGCTTCAGTGCTCCTTCGAGAGCAACGGGGTAATTAAACCCTCGCCCCAAAAAGAGCCAGTTGTTTCTGTCGATATTTGCTTGTGCGATTTTTTTGATATGGTCAGACTGTTCCAGTATTTGGCTTATCTTTTCTGGTATCTTCAAAAGTTCATCCATAAATCGGCTGGTTTCGTTGCTGCTTATAAGTCTTCTTCTGCCCAGTTCAATCGCCAACATTGTCAATACCGCCACCTGGGCGGTGAATGCCTTTGTGCTGGCCACCCCTATCTCCGGGCCTACGTGCAGATATACCCCTACGTCGGTTGCCCGCGCAATCGATGAGCCGACAACGTTGACGATTCCTAACACAACCGCCCCTCGCTCTTTTGCCTGCTCGACCGCTGCGAGGGTATCGGCGGTCTCACCCGATTGGCTTATCGATATAACCACCGTTCCATCTTCGATGATGGGGTTGCGGTATCGGAATTCGCTGGCGTATTCGGTCTCGGCCGGGATACGCGAGAGCTGCTCAAACAAAAACTCGCCGACCAAAGCGGCGTGGAAAGCCGTCCCACAGGCCGTCAGAATAAGCCGCTTGGCGCGCGTCAACTCTCGCAGATGAGAAGATACGCCTCCGAGTATGATTTTACCAGCCTGTTTATCGATGCGACCTCCCATACAGGTGCTCAAGACCCTCGGCTGCTCGAAAATCTCTTTCAGCATATGATGTGGGAAGCCGTCCAGTTCGATTTGGTTTAATGAAAACTCGATCTCCTCCAGTTCTTTCGCTACGGTAATATTGTCAATCGTCTTGGTATGGAATCCTTCCGGGTCGATGGTAACCATTTCATTATCGGAAAGGTATATTGCCTGCGTCGTATGCTCTACAATCGCGGCGGCGTCCGACGCGAGGATGTATTCATTGTTGCCCACACCTAAAATGAGGGGGCTTCCATTCTTCGCACCGATAAGGGTCTGGGGAAAGTCCGCGCAAACAATTGCGAGCCCATAAGTGCCGTGCAGCTCGGCGAGAGCGCGCTGAACCGCCCACTCGAATTTATTCTGGCCGTCCGGCCGCCTTTTCTGTCTGCCGCCATCACCTTTGGTGTAGAAGTAGCCGATGAGGTTTGATATCACTTCCGTATCGGTTTCGCTTACAAACGTGGCGCCCTCGTTTTGCAGCCAGGTCTTTAGTGTGCTGTAGTTCTCAATGATGCCGTTATGAACAACAGCTATTTTGCCGGTGTAATCCGGATGCGGATGTGCGTTGATGGTGTTCGGCTCACCGTGTGTAGCCCAGCGAGTGTGCCCTATACCGAGCACATCGCCGCTTTTCGGCTCGTCGAGGATTTTTTCAAGGGCGCTGATTCTGCCGCTGGTTTTTTTAATTTTTATCGCACCTTCGCCGAGCAGCGCCACGCCGGCTGAATCGTATCCGCGGTACTCCAGCCGCTTTAACCCTTCTATGAGAATCGGCTGTGCAGCTTTTTTACCAAGATAAGCGACTATTCCACACATAGGTTCGGCAAGCCCACCTGCGGCGGGCAAGCTCACTACAAGTTTGTTATTTACTCTTTACGATTCACTATCTATCATTGTTTGGGGTTTTTGCAGGAGTCTGATTTTCTGATGATAAATACTGAGTAGTCAATCGTCAATAAAATTATGATAGTTGTTATCGACTACAACGTGGGAAACGTCAGGAGTGTCTGTAATGCGTTTGTGCACATAGGCTGCGACGTGAAGCTTAGCCGGGCGATTCGCGATATTGAAGCTGCTTGCGGACTTGTTTTGCCCGGTGTGGCCGCCTTCGGTTATGCGGTCAATGCTTTAGGTGATTTGGCTGAGCCGATAAAAGACGCCGCCATCAGCGGCAAACCGCTTTTAGGTATCTGTGTAGGCCACCAGTTGCTTTTTGACAGGAGTACTGAGTACGGCACCCATTTTGGACTTGGTCTGGTCGGCGGCGATGTCATGCCGATTCCTGCGGGACGAGTGATTCCACACATGGGCTGGAACCTCGTAAATCTGCCGGCAGATATCGACCTTTTTGCGGGGCTGCCGGCGCAAAAACATTTTTATTTTGCGCATTCTTTTTATGCGGATGTTACTGACAGTAAAGCCAAAATCGCCTACACCGACTACGGCTTCAATTTGCCGGCCGCGGTCCAGAAGCAGAACATTTACGGCACGCAGTTTCATCCAGAAAAGAGCGGCGAAGCTGGCCTTAAGGTGCTTAAAAATTTTGCGGAAATCTGCAATCCGCCTTCGCCAAGGCTTCCGTCTTCGCTAAAGCTACGCCGGACAGGACGGCGGACAGGAAGGGAAAATCGCTGATGCTGACCAAAAGAATCATCCCCTGTCTTGACGTTAAAGATAACCGCGTGGTTAAGGGTGTAAAATTTCTGAACCTGCGTGACGCCGGCGACCCCGTCGAACTCGGCGCAAGATACAGCGACGAGGGGGCCGATGAGCTGGTTTTTCTCGATATCACCGCCACGATTCGCTTTAGAAAAACGATTGTCGAGCTTGTCGAAAGAGTCGCTGAAAAGGTTTTCATACCATTTACCGTGGGGGGCGGTGTTCAAACCGTCAAACAAATCGACGAGCTTCTGCGAAGCGGTGCCGAAAAGGTCTCGGTAAATACTGCTGCCGTTGAAAATCCGGATTTGCTCACCGAAGCCGCCCAGCGATTTGGAAATCAGTGTGTAGTGCTGGCCATTGACGCCCGCCGTTCGAAAGACAGAAAAGGCCATTGGCAGGTCTGCGTAAAAGCCGGCTCGCAGGCGACAGATATTGATGTAGTCGAATGGGCTGCTAAAGGCGAGAAGCTGGGCGCCGGCGAAATCCTGCTGACCTCGATGGACGCCGACGGTACAAAAACAGGTTATGATAATGAATTAAATAAAGCTGTAACCGATGCGGTCAATATCCCCGTAATTGCATCCGGCGGAGCCGGAAAACTTGAGCATCTCTACGATGCCATCGTTGTCGGCGGAGCAGATGCCGTCCTTATGGCCTCAATCACACACTTTGAAAACTACACGACAAGGCAAATGAAAGAATACCTCGCCGCCCGTGGGATACCGATGAACCTATAGCCCAAAAATTCATCTGCCGTAAGACATACTATGTAGAAAGGCCGGACGACGGGTTTAGAAGGTATCCAGGTACGTTTCGATTTCCCAGCCCGTAACCTGCTTCTTGAACTCGTCCCACTCTCTCGTTTTTACATCAACGTATCTTTCAAATAAATGTTTTCCGAGGACCTCCTGCAGCAGCGTATCTTTCTTCAGCTCATAAAGCGCCTGGCTCAGAGAGCCCGGCAGAACATCGATGTTCTTCTCCGCAAGGCTTTTATCGTCGAGGGTGTAGATATTTTCTTCAACCGGCTCAGGCGGCTGGAGGTTATTCTTAATCCCATCGAGGCCTGCCTTCAGCATAACTGCAAAAGCCAGATACGGATTGCAGGCCGGGTCCGGACATCTAAGCTCAATCCTCGCAGCCTCACTTTTGGCCTTGAACCATTTGGGTATCCGCAAAAGGGCGGAGCGGTTCATCGCCGCCCAGGTAACATATACCGGCGCCTCGAACCCGCTGACTAACCGCTTATAGGAATTCACCGTCGGACACAAAATCGCACACATCGCGTTGATATGTTTAATCTGACCGGCTAAAAACGAACGGGCGATTTTCGACAGGTTATATCTCTCTGCTTTATCAAAAAACACATTTCGTTTTGCTTTAATGTCGAACAGGCTCTGATGAACATGCATGCCGGAACCAGCCGCACCCATTATCGGTTTCGGCATAAATGTCGCGTGCAGATTGTGCATCTGAGCGATTTTTTTTGCGCAGTACTTGAGCGTCAGCACCTTGTCTGCTATATCAAGGCACGAGCCGTATCGGAAATCTATTTCGTATTGTCCCTGACCAACCTCATGATGAGACATCTCAACCTGAATCCCGAAATTCTCCAGTGCCGCTACTATTTTTTTTATCACCTTATATCCCTCGTGAGAGGAAAGGTCAAAATAACCGCCGAGATCAAGGGGGCTGGTCCTGTTTTCTTCGTTGGTTTTGAACAGATAGAATTCCGGCTCAGGGCCCACGTGATAGTCAAAGCCTTCTTTTGCCGCCGCAGCGACTGCTCGTTTGAGGACGTATCTTGGGTCGCCTTCGGCGGGCTTGCCGTCCGAGCCGTAGATATCACATATAAACCGTGCTGTCCTGCCGTCTTCAGCCAGCCAGGGCACAACGGCGTAGGTTGCCGGGTCCGGCTTCAGGAACAAATCGCTTTCCTGAATCCTTGCGAAGCCTTCGACGCTGGAGCCGTCGAACCAGACACCGTCGGCTAATGCATCCTCCAGTTTTTCGACCGGTATGATGACCTCCTTTGGAACGCCCAGTAAATCGGTGAATTGCAGCGTGATGAATTTTATGTCATCTTTTTTAACCTGCTCCAGAACCTTTTGAATTTCCATTTTCAACCCCTTTTTTCAATCTGCGGCTGGTAGTTTGATATTTCTGCCACGGAAGGATATCCGGCGAATACGATGTTGATTATTCTGGCGTTTACGCGAAAAACTGCAAGACAAATTTCCCGATTTTATGGCAGGTGCTACCCCTTCTGGGTTCGTTTCACTTTTTGTTCAGCATTTTCCTTTTTCGCAGGATGTGGAAATAATGCGAAGCGATGGGCCTCATGCTTAAGGGGGCTTATGGAAAAAGAACCATTTGGTGGGCTTCCATACTATTTTCAGACAGAGAAAAGGACTGTTCTTTGTCGAGTCCCAACTGTTTGCTTAGTTTGAGCACATCCAGTCGTTGCAGGATACCGACGGTGATCGGCCTTTTTTCATCCCAAAAAATAAAAGCAGAATAAAAATCCTTAGCGATGTCGGAATTATAAATGCGGTGAAGCAATTCAGCTTCTTCCTTGGACCTGCAGCCGATAAGGTAACAGGTGTCATCCAACACAACCGGTTTGCTTTCATGGGGTCCAACAAGTTTAAAATTAAGGTTTTTATAGAACCCTGAAATTGCCACTTTCCACGTGGCAAAGGAATAATCACCGACCCCAAAAATGGAGAATCTAGGCCTATCTTTATATATTGAACTACCTCTTTGATCAAGCAATTTACAGTATTTTGTAAGATATGCCCATGTCTTCGGAGCATTATTGTGGATTGGCCGCGTATCTTCTCCGGGATAATGCTGCGTTACCAACATCCACGAACTTGGGCTTTCGTTCAAACCATTTGCAAGCCGTGATCCCTTGAACATAGGATACAAGTGGTCGGGCTCCACATCGACCAATTCGCCAAACCCGTTTCTGTACCCGCCTTTTTGCTTAATCAATTCCATCACTTTCGCACAGTCATGTTTGATTCCAGATCGCCATTTATATATTGAGTTGCCTACAAGCTCTTTGCGCCTACGAAAGGCATCCATATCAGCGATAAGGTATTTGCCGGTGTAGCCGAGAAGGGTGTAAGGGTCGTATTGTTTCAATGACTTGTGAATTCGACACATAAAATCATTTGCTTTTTTCCCACCACGCGCGACAAGAAGGCAGGCCTCTACCGATACACTAAAATACTTGGGAGCATCTATGGGATAGATGTCTGCGCTATCCAAACTCAACTTTTGCTTCCATGCATAGAGCAAGACTTTTCTCGCAACTGACGTTTTGCACAACATCGCCAGTGTCCTTTTGCGGCCACTTATCCATTCTAACTCTCTGGTGAGCATCCATTCAGATATGTCGAAGTTGCTCTTGCCGGTCAACGCCTCTAAGCCATTTAGATTTTGGAGGTTCGATTTACGGGGTGTATTGCTACTGCCAAGAACACTAAGTTCCGTGTTGGTAATCCAAGGCGGGTTTCCAATAATAAGTAAAGGTTCCGGCATAGAATCAAGTAACTTGCCCCAATTGAAGTGAAAGAAGTCTTCATTCAATAAAACGACTTCATTCTTTGTGTGGCTATCATCCAGTTTCTGCTTGGCAATCTGCAGATGCTCCGGATTTATATCTGCGCCCACAAACTTATCGGCGTTTTGGAAAAATTCCGTTGTTGCCGAGAGAAAGCTGCCTGTGCCACAATTCGGCTCAAGAATGCTGCAAAACTGTATATTCTCTTTTAGAAGCAAGTTACATATTTCTCTGGTTAAGACAAGTGGAGTTTGGAAGTCACCGAAGGCAGCCTTTGTTATAGCAGCTTTGTTATTTTCAGCAGTATTCATCGGATTCGCTTCACCCCGCCAACCTTTCCGGCTTGCTCGATTACGCGGCTATACTGAAGCCGCCATTGAAGGGCGTTGGATATTGTCAGGTAACCTATTGCCGGAGGGTTGTTCATAATCTCATCTGCTATTTGAGAGGCCTGCACTTATTCCACGGGAAGCATCCGCTCTTGCATAAACGCCAGTAGGTCGTCCTTGTTTCCATTGTTGTCAAGAATCTTGCGAATGCCCGTAGTCGTCTGATAATCACCTGTACAATCAGCCTCAACAAATATAGTGTGGAGAATATCAAGTCTGCCTGTTTGCTTTGCCGGGTCATCCAACTTGTTATAAACGAAGACCAATAGAGAATAACCAAGACCATAAATTTTCTGCCTGGCATTCTTATATGGACATGATGACTGCGGCTGCTTTATACTTGTCACCTTCATATCAACACCGAGTGCGGGGAAGTCTATACCTTTCGCGGAGCTCCCTTCTTCATACTCATAACGCTCTCTCAGGTAAGCTTGGAATTTGTGCTCGAAATATGTTCCAACAGCTTTGCCATCTGTGACACCGTAAATAACCTTTTCATCGTGCGAGGACTCTGCTTCAGAAAAGCATGCTGCCTCGTCACACAATAACTGAACGGTTAACTTGAGTTTCGGACTCACAGCCATAGTTCTTATGTATATCATTAATTGGCACAAATTCAAACTGAATTTACAGCCGTATGAATGAAATAACACTATTTTAGGCTGGTTAGCTTCTTTTTTTGCAGGATGTGGAAATAATGCTGAGCGAAACGGTGCGCTTCGTCGCGGACGTACTGGAGCAGCTTGAGAGTCGGTGAAGTTCTGGGTAGTTTCAACGGCTTGTTGCTGTCTTGTAAGAAAATTTCTTCTTCTTTTTTGGCGATGGCGGCAATTTTAGGAATCAGCGCATTCATTTTTTTGAATGCCTTTTCAGCGGCCCTCAGATGCCCGAGGCCGCCGTCGATTAAGACAAGGTCAGGCCAGAGTTCTTCACCCGCCAGGGCATATTTGTATCTTCGCTTGACAACCTCGGCTATCATAGCATAGTCGTCGATGCCTTTGACGGTCTTTATTTTGAAGCGTCGATAGCCGCTTTTGAACGGTCTTCCGTCGATGAATTTGACTAATGAGCCGACCGATTCAGCCCCGCTGATATTTGCGACGTCGATACCCTCAATGATTCTGACCGGTTCAGCTTTCTGCAGTATTTTCTGCAGTTTTTCGAGTGCCTGGGTTGGTTCTGCAGCGAAGACTTCCGGCTGGATGTCTTCGTCGGGGGTGCCTCGGCGGTCGAGACGCTTAATCAGCCGGATGCGGTCGCGAAACATCGCCGCCTTTTCATATTCCATCGCCGATGACGCCTCGTTCATCTGTCTTTTCAATTGTCGAAGAATAGTCGAGCGTTTTGACTGCAGGAATTTAATCAGGTCTTTGATGATGTTTCTGTACTGCGACTTTTCGATTTTCGCCCCGCAGGGTGCGGTACACTGCCTTATGTTGTAGAGGATACAGGGCCGAAAGAACCTGCGTTTATCGTCATCAGCGCGGATGTCGAGATTGCAGCTTCGAAACTTGAATATTTTTTGCAGCTCGACAAAGACGGCCCGCAGGTCTTTTGCGCTAGCGAACGGGCCGAACAGCCGACTGCCGCTTGTGCGGGGTTTACGGGTAATATAAATGCCGGGGAAATCGTCGGATGTGGTAATCTCCAGATAAGGAAACGTCTTGTCGTCGACAAGGTCGGTATTGTAAGGCGGGTGGATGTCCTTTATCAGCCGGGCCTCTTTTAGCATCGCGTCCACTTCGGTGTCGGTTTCGAGATAATCGACAGCTTCGACCTTTGTAAGCATCTCGGCTATCTTTGGCCCGCGTGATTCGGCAATGTTACTTGCCGGCTGAAAATAACTTGCAACCCGCGAGCGCAGGCTCTTGGCTTTGCCGATATAAAGGACCTTATCTCTCAGCCCTTTCATAAAATAAAGGCCGGGGCCTGTTGGGAAGTCCTTTACTTGCTGGCGAATTGCCTTGAGTTTGCTTTCGATTCTGGCTGACATATCATTATCTTAACATCATCGTGAAATTGTTTAAAACATAATGGCCTTGCCTATGGCATGGCCGAGCCATTGTGAAAAAATTTCACTCATAGGTTCAATTACCACAAGGACTAAGGAAAAAGTTAAGAAATTTAGGAAAAAATCCGGTTTTTGCCTTTGCAGCCGGGGGCTAAATCGAATAGACTTCCATCTCGTTGGTCTTTTCGTTCTTTCAACTATATATTGTTTTTTTTGTTGCACTTTTACTATATATTGTGTATAATTATAGCATGGAGGCTTCCAAATGTCTCAGCGACATAATCCCAAAAATTCTTTTAAGGGCCATCGAAGCCATCCCGAAACGGCCAAGCAGGTTGCCGATTCGAAGGGCTTGAGAGTAGAGCAATTCTTTTCTGCCGCCGGCGTTCATCCATTTGACCAGCTCGAGTGGGAGGTTCGTTCCGCCAGGATTCTGGATGACAACGGCCAGGCGATTTTCGAGCAGAATAATATTGAGGTTCCGACCACCTGGAGCCAACTGGCAACGAAGGTTGTGGCGAGCAAATACTTTTACGGTGACATTGAGTCGGACCAGCGGGAACATTCGGTAAAGCAGCTTGTGCATCGTGTCTGCCGGACTATCGCTGAGAGGGGTAAAAGGGACGGCTATTTCGCCAGCGATGAGGACGCTGAGAACTTCTACAATGAGCTGACATGGCTGTGTGTGAACCAGTATGGGGCGTTCAATTCGCCGGTATGGTTCAATGTGGGTCTTTTTGATGTCTGTGGTGTTGCGGGCAGCAAACACAATTTCCGCTGGGACAGCCGGCACAAGAAAGCTGTTGTATGCAATAATAGTTACGAATATCCGCAGGCTTCAGCCTGTTTTATCCAGTCGGTCAAGGATTCGATGGAGGATATAATGCGCCTGGCGGCAAGTGAGGCGATGCTTTTCAAGCACGGTTCTGGTACGGGGACAGACCTTTCGACCCTTCGAAGCAGCAAAGAGAAGCTTTCGGGCGGCGGCAAGCCGTCTGGGCCGTTGAGTTTTATGAGGGTCTATGACCAGATAGCAGCGGTAATCAAATCGGGCGGGAAAACCCGCCGCGCAGCCAAGATGCAGTCACTGAAGGTCGAGCATCCGGATATTAAGGAATTTATTACCTGCAAGACTGAGGAAGAAAAGAAGGCATGGGCTCTTATTGAGGCCGGCTACAATGGTGAGCACAACGGCCAGGCGTATGATAGTGTGATGTTCCAGAATTCGAACTTGTCGGTGCGAGTTACCGATGAGTTTATGCAGGCGGTGGAGAAGGGTGACAAATGGGCCACGTATGCTGTTACAACGGGTGAGAAGGTGGGAGAATATTCTGCCCGTGAGCTTATGGAGCTTATCGCTGAAGGTACACGGATTTGCGGCGACCCGGGCCTGCAGTATCACAGTACAATAAATCGCTGGCACACTTGTCCAAATTCGGGGCCGATTAACGCGTCAAACCCGTGCAGCGAATATATGTTCATCGACGATTCAGCCTGCAATCTGGCCTCGCTGAATCTTATGAAGTTCCGCAAAGAAGATGGTTCATTTGACGTTACCAGTTTTAAGAAAGCGGTCAGGATATTCATTATTGCTCAGGAGATACTGGTTGACAACGGCAGTTATCCGGATGAGCTGATTACCGCCAACAGTCATTGCTTTCGTCCGCTCGGCCTCGGTTATGCGAATCTGGGCTCTTTTGTTATGAGTCTGGCACTTGGTTATGATTCCGACCAGGCCAGGGTGATAGCTGCGGCGGTAAGCGCGATAATGACCGCAGCGGCCTACCTGGCCAGTACGGAGATAGCATCAGTAAAGGGACCGTTTGAGAAATTTGGCGAAAATAGGGATGCCATGCTAAAGGTCATAAATATGCACCGCCAGCATGCCTATAACATTCCTGAGTTGCATTGTCCTGATTATTTGCGCGACGCTGCGAAAGACGTCTGGGATGAGGCACTTGATGCCGGCAGCAAAGTTGGTTTCAGGAACGCACAGGTCACGGTGCTTGCCCCGACGGGAACGATTGGCTTTATGATGGATTGTGACACGACCGGCGTTGAGCCGGATATCGCGCTGGTCAAATACAAATTGTTGGCCGGCGGCGGGATGCTCAAGCTTGTTAACAAGACCGTGCCGATGGCACTGGAGCGGCTTGGTTATAGTGCCGAGGACGTTAAGTCAATCTGCGATTATATAGACAAAAATGAGACGATAGAGGATGCGCCAAAGCTGAATGCGGGCCATTTGCCGGTGTTCGACTGCGCCTTTAAGCCGCGTAACGGCAAAAGGTGCATCCATTATATGGCTCATTTGAAAATGATGGCAGCGGTTCAGCCGTTCATTTCCGGCGCTATCAGCAAGACCATAAATATGCCTAAGGAAAGTACGACCGAGCAGATTGCCCAGGCCTATATCGAAGGCTGGAAATTAGGGTTAAAGGCAGTGGCGATTTATCGTGATTGTTCCAAGAGGCTGCAGCCGGTTTCCACCAAGAGACATAAAGCTGCAAAGGCTGCCGAGGAGACCGAGCAGTTCAGGCCGTTCAGACGCCGGCTGCCGGACACCCGCAAAAGCATCACCCATAAATTTTCCGTCACAGGCCACGAGGGCTATCTTACGGTCGGCCTGTATGAGGATGGTCAGCCCGGAGAATTGTTTATCACCATGGCCAAGGAAGGCAGCACCGTCGGCGGGCTTATGGATGTCATAGGCACCTGCACCTCGATGGCACTGCAGTACGGCGTGCCTTTAGTCACGTTGGTTGACAAATTCCGGCACGCGCGGTTCGAGCCATCAGGGATGACGTCGAACAGGGATATACCGTTTGCCAAGAGTCTGATTGATTATATTTTCTGCTGGCTTGGCTGTCAGTTCATACCGGGTTACGCCGAGAAGAACATCCCGAATCGAATGGCTGGAGCAGACCCGGCGGAAAACAAAAATACCACAACAGCGAGGCAGCTGGTCGAAAAGACCAAGGATTTGGCCAAAAAGATTGCCGAGGCCAAGGCCACAATGAAGACCGAGTCTGAGCAGGAAGAGGAGGTTTCGGAAGAAAAGCCGACCTCCGCAGCTTCGGCAGGCAGATTTAGCGACCTTGTGAGTCGAATCAGCAGCTTCATAGGCTCAGCGGTTTCTGAGACGGCCGGCTCATCGCAGGCCGAGGCGAAGATTATGCAGCAGTTCAATGCTCAGTTTGAGCATTTTCAGGATGATGCGCCGGCTTGTGATATTTGCGGCTCGATTACGGTTCGCAACGGTAATTGCTACAAGTGTTTCAACTGCGGCAACAGTATGGGTTGCAGCTAAAGAGGAAGTAACCAAAAATGGCCAAGCAAAAGTATGGGCCGAAACTTCAGCAGTATCCAAGAATGGAAGCCTCCCTGCTGGCAAAAGCTGAATTATTCCTACCACTTGAACCGCCTATGAGTGTGGATACGATTACACAATGTATCGATTCTGCATTCGAAAGATGTAATCTTAACAAGAGCGGCAAAAAACGACCTGTAGCCGACAGTCCTGAAAAACTTGTCGACTTGTGCATCGAACATTTAAAAAACCGAAGCGACCCTATTATAAGTTCATATTTTGTAAGTCTTTGTGATGTGCAGGACATTTTTGAACTCGATGCAGTCAGTCACGAAATGCAAAGACATAGAATGAGTATTGGTGTTTTTTATCAGTATCTCTTGTTGGAGTTGATGAGACATCGTTGGTCGGTATTTGATGGCTCTCGTGAGGGTGATATAATCGCTGACATTGAGACACCAACATTTACACGGGGTTTGAGATTATATATGTCTGTCAAAAAGTCAAAAGATACCGTAGGCGGTCAGGACGTTCCTGGAGTAATCAGACGGCTTGAAAACGTTGCAAAAGAAGAAAAAAACCTGACTCGACCTTATTTGTGTGTTATCTGCATCGCAACACCTTCACGGGGAAAACTTTCTTTATCTATTTCTGACCGTCAGGTAAAGTGCAATCGTTCCGGGAATGCTTATTCATTAAATTGTGAACATTGGGGCCCCGGCTTTGTATTCCCTTATATAACAGGACGAAATGCAAAAGAAATATATCTGATGGGAATAAAAAGAGTGGCGGAACATCTGCCATTTTATTCGCTTAAATATAAAAAAGAATGCTCTGCCCTTCTTGCAAAGCGATTAGAAAAACTTGGACTGCTTGATAAAGAAAGAAGGATTTCGCAGCAAAAATTCCTTACGTTTTGCTGCTCGGAGGTATCTGGATGAGTTCTCCTTCGTCAGGTTCCCTGTTCGATGCTCGGCCGATTTGCATAATTATTACTGAAGACAGCCGAAAAGTTCTGCCGTCTTTTAAGAACAGTGTCGATTTGATTGTAACCTCGCCGCCGTATGCAGATGCACGCAAAAAACATTATGAAAGCATTCATCCCGACCATTTTGTCGAATGGTTTAGAACTTTTCACGAACCCCTGTGGAATGCCTTAAAACCATCTGGGAGTCTCGTTATAAACATAAAGGATAAAATAGTAAACAGTGTGCGTCATCGGTATGTCTGGCACACAATTGAAATGCTCTCGTCCCTTGGCTGGTTTTGCATAGACGATTATATCTGGCACAAACCTAACCCGATGCCTGGGTATTGGCCTACAAGGCTGCGCGATGGGTGGGAGTATTGTTTTCATCTTGCCAAATCTCCAAAACCCTACACCAACCAAAATGCTGTTCGCAAACCTATAGGCGACTGGGTAAAAGCAAGACTCTCCAACATGAGCGAAAATGACCTGACTCGTCAGAATTCAGTTAATAAAAGCGGTTTTGGCAGAAATATATCGCGCTGGGCGGACAAAAAAACTGTTCTGCCATCAAACGTTATATCCCTGCCGCTTGTTGGCGTAAACAAAGGTCATCCTGCCGTATTTCCGCCTGAACTGCCGGAGTTTTTTATTAGGCTGCTTTCGCCCCCGAACGGCCTTATTGTTGACCCATTTGCAGGTAGTGGAATGACGGGCCTTGCGGCAACGAATCTCGCAAGAGATTGTATCCTGATAGAAAATAATAAAGATTATGCAAAACTGGCCTTTAGAAATCTGCAAGATGCTTGTGCTGATGATAAATTTGAAATCGAATTACGTTTTACAGACGGCCAGAATATTTGTTTTCCAAAGCAAAAAGTATCCCCCCTGTTTAACCTGCAAAAAAGACATGGCCTTATCAAACGCACTGGCCGATATGACCGGCATCTTCAACCCGTTGCAGGCTGATAATGATGCTTCCGGCGGATAAAATCGTTTCGCAATTGGGCGATACAGGACTTGAACCTGTGGCCTCCTGCGTGTAAGGCAGGCGCTCTATCCAGCTGAGCTAATCGCCCCAGCCTCATAAAAAATACAGGTTTTCAGTCCCTTCGTCAACATCTTTGACGTCCTGCCTTTGCGCAGCACTTCTTGACACATTATGCAGACAGGCGTATCATTTGCGCCAAAGAAGCTTATTTTTTGGAGCGGATAAGATGACCAATCGGGAAAAAAGCTGGGAGAAACGGCTTGGCGGTCAGTGCGACGAGCTGATGATGGATTTTGTGCAGTCGCTGTCTTACGATAAGCGCCTTTACAAATACGACATAGCGGGGTCAATCGTCCATGCGCAGATGCTGGCCGACCAAAAACTAATCACAAAAGCTGAGCTCAAACAAATTAAGGATGGTCTGCTTGAGATTGAACGCGAAATTGCCGAGGGCCGCTTCAAGTTCGACAAAAGTCTCGAAGATATTCACATGGCTGTCGAATCGGCGCTGATAAAGAAAATCGGTGAGGCCGGCAAGAAGCTTCATACCGGCAGAAGCCGCAATGACCAGGTGGCCACGGACCTTCGGCTGTGGATGAGGGACGAGATAGAGATTTTGCAGACTAAGATAACGCTGCTTCAGAAGGCGTTTGTCGAATCAGCGTCCAAATATACCGAAGCGGTGATGCCGGGTTATACACATCTGCAGCGTGCTCAGCCGGTTATTATTGCCTCGTATTTGCTACAGTTTGTTGAGCGTTTTGAGCGCGACTTTATTCGTCTTGGCAACTGTCGCCGGCTGCTTAATATCTCGCCGCTCGGCAGTGGTGCTCTGGCAGGCTCGACGCTGCCGTTAGACAGGAAGAACACAGCTTCGCAGCTCGGTTTTTCTGATATCAGCTACAGTAGTATCGATGCGGTAAGCGACAGGGATTTTTGTGCCGAATTTATTTTCGATTGTGCGCTTATCGCGACACACCTGTCGCAGCTGGCTGAAGATTGGATAATATATTCCTCCGGTGAGTTCGGCCTGGTGTCTATTGATGATAGTTTCTGTACGTCGTCGAGCATGATGCCGCAGAAGCGAAATCCGGACGTCCTGGAGCTTATTCGCGCAAAGGCCGGCGCAGTTTATGGTTCGCTGGTTGCTATACTGACGATTTTGAAGGCGCAGCCTACGGGTTATAATCGCGATTTGCAGGAGGACAAGATTCACATCTTTGCCGCCGCTGATACGGTCGAGTCTTCGCTGGATATGGCTTGTGCGATTATCTCCCATACGCCGTTCAATACGGCCAAAATTTCAGCCGGTTTGGAAGAGGGCTTTATGGATGCCACCGCCTTGGCGGAGTATCTGGTTGGAAAAGGTGTGGCATTTCGCGAAGCGCATGGTATTGTCAGCTCGCTGGTTGCTTACTGTGAGAAGTCGAACAAAAAATTATCTGAACTTGGCTTAGATGAGTTCAGGAAGTGCTCATCATTGGTGGATAAGGATGTGTACGAGGGCCTCGGTGCTGCACGGGTTGTCGCCAAATATGTTACCGAGGGTGCAGCAGGGCCTAAGCAGGCAAAAGAGCAAATCGATTATTGGCAGAGGCACCTGGCGCAGCGATGAGTGGATTCGACCCCGCTTCGCTAAAGCTACGCAGGGCAGGCAGGCTCACCATGGGTAACGGTGAAGACGAAATAACCGAATGGTTTGCCCGGCACAGCAAATTATCTGCGTCAAAATTTCCCATCGGCATCGGCGACGATATGGCTGAGATTCGGCTTTCCCGTGACACGTCCAGCCTTCGCAGCCGAAGCGTCTGCTTCGGCGGAGTAGGCTCGGTTCTTATTACCACGGATATGCTGCTCGATGGTGTGCATTTTGACCTGAAAGAAGTAACTTTGAAGCAGGTAGGTTATAAGGCTATGGCGGTCAGCCTCAGTGATTGCGCGGCGATGGCTACGGTGCCCATCGCTGCGGTTGTATCGGTGGCTTTGCCGAAGGGTTTTGGCAAAAGGCAGCTCAAGCAGCTTCATTCTGGGATTACTTTTGCCGGCGATAGATTCGGATGCCCTCTCATAGGTGGTGATATCACGCGTTGGCGGACCAGCGAGCGATTTGCAATAAACGTCGCGATGCTGAGTAAATCAGTGGGCAATAAGCCTGTGAGACGCTCAGGCGCAAAAGCAGGTGATGCTATCTGCGTAACAGGCTCGTTGGGTGGTTCCCGCTGGGGCAGGTACATGAAGTTTGAGCCGAGGGTAAAGGAAGCTCGCAAGATTGCTCAACTGGTGGCTGTGAACGCAATGATTGACATAAGCGATGGTCTCAGCAGTGATTTGAATCGTATCTGCCGGGCCAGCGGTGTCGGAGCTGTTATAGAGGCACAGCGGATACCTGTATCGAACGCGGCTCGAAAGAGCAAAACTCCGCTCGAATCTGCGCTGAATGATGGAGAAGATTTCGAGCTGCTTTTTACGCTTTCGCAAAGGCAGTGCCGCAGATTATTGGAGCGATGGGATGAGCCTTTGGCGATTACGCGAATCGGCACAATTGCGAAAGCGCGGAGGCTGCGCATAAAAAGGCTGGATGGACGTCTTGATGTTTTGCAGCCTAAGGGATATGACCATCTCAGGGAATGGTAACTGGTAATTGGTTAAATGGTTAAATAATTACCAATAACCGGTTACCAATAACCAATAATGGCGGAGATTTGGTTATGGATTTGGATATTATATCGAAGTCGGCGGAGGAGACGATTGAGCTTGGGCGCAGAATAGGGGAGCAGTTAAGAGGTGGTGAGGTGATTGCAGTCTGCGGGGCGCTCGGCAGTGGTAAGACGCATCTTATTAAAGGTATTGCTGCCGGCGCAGGTGCACAGGATTCCGCCAGAAAGGTAAATAGTCCTACCTTTGTTATCGTCAACGAATATGCAGGGCGTGTGGACATCTATCATATAGACGCATACCGGCTCAATTCCATTGCTGAGTTTGAGATGATTGGCTTTGATGATTTTTGCTATCCGGAGTCGGTAGTCCTGATTGAATGGGCCGATAAGGTT
>Ga0315293_10000233_pt1 | contig 48917 bp, 53 predicted proteins | sample YL17G13_20_MG_FD_203071 | JGI IMG/M metagenome (GOLD analysis project Ga0315293, IMG submission 203071) | Sediment microbial communities from Yellowstone Lake, YNP, Wyoming, USA - YL17G13_20 | ecosystem: Environmental > Aquatic > Freshwater > Lake > Sediment | place: USA: Wyoming | collected... | reverse complement strand
CCCCTCGCGCGAATTGTTCGAATCGAACAATTCGCGCAATTTTGAGTTCTAAATTTTGAGTTCTAAGTCTGCGCGGTTACTGCCGGAAGACGGTTTCAATTTACGATTTGGGATAGGGATACTTCGACAGGCTCAGTATGACAAGTCCTTCGACAAGCTCAGGACAAGGTCATTTTTTGGTTTTCAGTGTCGGGTTTGGTGGGTAAAATAGATTGACAAGTTTGTACTCGGAATTCGCCGTAAAATATGTAAGAAGTGAGATGGCAAAAAAGCGAAAACCAATAAAGAAAGAGATAAGAGACAAATTATTAGTTGATGCAATGCATCGCTGCTGTCTATGTCCCCAACATGAAGATGTTACAACAGATATCCATCACATTGTGCCCATTAGCGAAACAGGTCCTAATACAGAAGAAAACCTTATGGTTGTTTGCCCAACGTGTCATGCGAAGATACATCGAATACGCACAATGTACAATATAGAACAACTTAAAATGTACAAGGATAGGTGGGTTAGTCTTTGCGCCAAGGGTCTTACACTCGAAGAAAGACTGAAAGAAGCTCCTGGAATAAAATTATACTTACCGCCGAGTTTGCATAATCAGACGCCGCCGGAGGAGAATTTTGTTGGGCGAGAAGAGTATCTTGAAACTATCGCGAGTTGGTATAAAAATCCGGATGTGCGGATTGGGGCACTGATTGGATGGGGCGGGGTGGGAAAATCGGCGCTGGTGCGGAAGTGGTACGATAACCTCAAAGCTAATAAAATCCAGCCGGATGGGATATTCTGGTGGGGATTTTATCGTAATGCGTATCTTGAGCAATTTTTAAATGCGCTACTACGATATGTAAGCGGCGGGCAAATTGAGCCGGGGGAAATAAAAGGCACGTGGGAGAAGGTAGAAAGGATAAAGGAGAATATCAGCCGAGGGGCATATTTAATCATATTAGACGGGCTGGAGGAGATGCAGGAGGGCAAATCTGGAGACGAGTTTGGAAAGATGACGCATCGCGAATGTACGGAACTGCTTCATTATTTAGCAGATGTACCCAAATCGGAAGGTCTGTGTTTGATTACCACACGTTACCCGCTAAAGGATTTGGAAGATTGGGAGAACAGAAGTTATGAGAATCGGTCATTGGTCGATTTGAGTATTCCGGATGCACTACTAATGCTAAAGAAGCGAGACATCAACGGAAGCGATGATGATATGACAGAGGTTATCAACAGATATAAAGGACACGCACTAAGCTTAACGTCTGTGGCTGGGTATTTGAATAGATACTATGACGGGGATATAAAACAGGCACCACAGGTTCAATTTGTCCTAAATGATAAGAAGCGATTTGAGGATGTAAACAAACTATTGAGCAGATACGCAGAGAAGATGTCTGATGCGGAGCGGGTATTTTTGAATATCTTCTCGTTATTTAGGCAAGAGATAACGGAAAGAGATTTTGCAGAGGTCTTTCGCAAGAGAATAGAAGATGTCAATGATGCGATAGTAAAGATGGGCGAGCTTGATTTCAGAGACCTGATTAGTGGTTTGGTGGATTGGCGGCTCATATCCTGCGATGAGACGAAAAAATTATATACAACACATCCATTGATTAAGAGTTATTTTGAATCTGATTTCAGACAGGATAACAGGATGTTGTGTCACAAACGCATGTATCAGTACTTTGGCGAACACGCACCGCAGCAACCTGAAACCTTGCAGGAGATGCAGCCATTATTTGAGCAGGTGTATCACGGCTGTGCCGCAGGGTTATATGATGAGGTGTTTGATGATGTTTATAAGGAGAAAATAAATAGAGGGAATGAATTCTTTATTACAGATAAGCTCGGCGCCTGGGAAACTGACTTATCTCTTATAAAAACCTTCTTTCCAGAAGGGGACCTTTCACAGATGCCGTTAGTAAGTAAAAGGGACTGGCAAAGCTGGCTGCCCAATGAGGCAGGACTGTCACTTAAGAACATAGGCAGGCCAAAGGAGGCAGAAGAACCATTTCTTACAGGGATCAAAATGATGATTGAGGACGAAGACTGGAAAAATGCCTCTGTGGGTTATCAAAACTTAGCTGACCTTCAGTTTCGAACCGGTGAGATTGAGTCTGGACTGGAGAGTGCCCAAAAGGCACTTGATTTAGCAGAAAAAGCAAAGGATGATTTTAACATTTGGGTTTCAAAAGGATATCTTGGCCGGATACTTTATCTTTTGGGCAAAAGCGAAGAGGCGGAAAAGAGTTTCAAAGAGGCAGATGAGATTTGCATAAAGGTTGAAGGTGTTCGGATTCGTTGTATGCCAGGTGCTCAATATGCCGATTTTTTCATGTCAATGAAGAAAATTGATGAGGCATTTGAACTAACAAGACAGAACCTTGAGATATGCCAAAGACGTAATTGGACAAATGACATCTCAAGATGTTACCGCTGCTTAGGGGCTATTGAAAGGATAATGGGAAATAATAAAGAGGCGAAGGAGCATCTCAAAGATGCGCTTGAGATTGCTCGCAAGGTTGGAATGCCCCACCTTCAAATCGAGGCGATGCTTGAGAGCGGCAGATTGTGGGTTAGATATGAAAAAATACAAAGATGCAATTGGTGATGCAAAGCAAGTTTTGAAGATTTGTGAGCGGACGGGGTTTAGGTTTTATGAGCCGGAGGCGGAGATAGTATTGGGGATGGCGTATTTGGCGCAGAAGGATTTTGGGCAGGCAGAAACTAACGCCCAATCGGCATACAAAAAGGCCAGCGGTATGAAATACCGGTGGGCGGAAGGCGATGCAGGGCATTTGCTGGGAGAGATATATTTAGCTATGGGTCAAAAGAGGCAGGCCGGCGAGTGGATAAAAAAAGCGGTTAAATGCAGAAAGGAAATATTGGACCCGAAAGTGAAAGAGTCGGAGACACTGCTTGAGAGTCTGCGCTAAGGAATGACCCCATTAGAGTTGACGACACTCTAAGCAATGGGGTAGGCAAATGTTAGGGGGTTATGTTGTTGAGGCAGATACGGGCATTTCTTTTTAGTCGCTCCAGACCAACACGCATAAGAGGAGAATCGGCAAATCCGCCATACGGACGGCGGACAAGTTTTGTGTCGAAATCGGCCTGACTCATATCCAAAAGCTGGTGTAAATCGAGATGAGCTCTATCGGGGTGGAATTTGAAGTTGCTGTTTCGGCAGGGCGGGGCTTTTTGGTAATAGGGACAGGCGTGGACACATTCATCACAGCCGACAAGGTGATTGGCGATTTTGCAGGCCAACTCAGATGGTATTTGCTCTTTGTATTCTATCGTCAGATAGTTGATGCACCGGGCAGCGTCGAGGAAACCCTCGGATTGCAGTGCGCCCATTGGGCAGGCGGAGAGACAGTTATTACAGTGTGAGCAGTCCCGACTTGTCGGGGCTGGCTCATCGGTTTGAAGCTCAAGGTTGGTGATTATTTCAGCTAAGAATAGCTGCGGGCCGAGGGTGGGGTTGATGAGCATACGGTTTTTACCGATGAAGCCTAAGCCGGCGCGGGCGGCTAAGGCCCTTTCGGCAAGCGGGCTTGAGTCAACACAGATTTTGAACTTAAAGCCGGTGCCGGCATAAGTGCTGATAAAGAGGGCCAAGTCGCGCAGCTTTTTTTTCATAAACTGATGGTAATCTTCGTAGAGGGCGTAGTCTGCGACGAGGCCGAAGCAACCTTTGGATGAAGCCGGCAATGGATGAGACTTGGCCGGATGATAGTTGAGCGCCACACAGATAACCGATTGAGCGTCTTGCAGATGCCGGCCGGGGTCAATTCGCATTTTGAAATTTCGGTGCATATAGTTCATCTGGCCGGCATAGCCGCGAGTTATCCAGTTGGAAAGCAGCTCGACCTGCTGTTGGCTTATTGGTGATGCATTGGTTATACCCACAAGATCGAACCCTAACTGTAAAGCCCTGGATTTTATCTTGTCGGGGTAGTTCATGGCTGGTGATTATACCATATTGGACAGCCGGTTTGCCGGTGATTTAAACGGCGATTGCGTGGTTGACGTCTACGACTTTTCCACACCGGCCTCGCAATGGCTCGATTGTAATATCGAGCCGCCGGAATTTTGCTGGGAGTAACCTGAGCGGGTGAGCTTTACTGGTTCCATCCCTCGGCGAATTTTGCGAAATCGCAGAAGTTAACTATTCCATCACCATCTTCAGGGGCGATATCCACCGCCGGATTATCTTCCAGCCACGATGTTGAAAGTGTTCTCAGGTCATCGAAGTCAACGGAGCCGTCGTAGTCGAAGTCAGCAGGAATATGAAAATAGTTCAAGGCAGCATAAGCATCAACGAGTCCCCAGCCGTATTCCTGGTCCCAGCCGGTGGCACCCAAATCTTTTGCGGTGTTATGCAGAGCTTCTCTTACTTCGTTTGGGTCTGTAACGCCGGTTGATACCAATAGGGCGGCAATGCCGCTGACATGTGGAGCGGCCATGGAAGTACCAGTGAAGAACCAGTAACCCCAATCTTTGGGGGTACTACCGAAGGTTTGCTGTAGGATGCCGTCTATGTAGCCGTCGCCGTTGCGGTCGACGCTGTCGCCGCCCGGGGCAACTATTTCAAGCTCCGGCCCATATTGGGAATAGCTGGACCTGGCTGCGGCTGAGTTAGTCGCACCAACAGCAATAACCTCGGGATAGGCTGCGGGTAGAGATACAACATTACCACCATCGTTGCCTGAAGAACCTACAAGAATACAGCCCTTCTGGTAAGCCTGCTGGACAGCAGCGGTGACGGCGGGGATGTCCTCGGCCGTAACCCCAGGCGGAAACCCAAGGCTCATGTTTATCACCTTTGCGTTGTTGTTGGCGGCGTAGGAGATTCCCTCTGCCAGGCTGGCAGAAGTCCCTGTGCCGCTGCTATCCAGAACCTTGACCGGCATAAGGCGGCAGTTAAAAGCTATTCCCGCGACGCCGAGTGCGTTGTTTGTGCTTTGGGCTATGGTGCCGGCAACGTGAGTGCCGTGTCTGTTATCATCGTTTGCGTGCTCGTCATCGTTAATAAAATCATATCCTGTTGTAAATAAAGTGTTGGTTAAATCTGGTGCAAGGCCGTATCTTGTGGTTTCCCACTCGCCTGGCCCCGATTCAACATTATCATAAAAGAGAACACCTGAAGCATCTTTTAATTTAATTTCATCAACGAAAAAGGCGCCATCAGAATTGAAGTAGCCGTCTTCGTCACTGTAAATCTCATCGGAATAAACGCGAAATCTGACCAGAATATTGCTTCCTTTATAACCGGTTAAATCTAAAATTTCAGCCTTCCATCCGACTTTACCTTTAACTAAACTTTTCCCAGTATAAGTTTTTAAGATTGTCCAACTCGCCCCCCCATCAGTTGAAACTTCAGTGTAAGCTTTATCATAAGCAACCCCAGCGGTTACCTCCAAATCGTGGCGATATTGATAAGACAGAGTTACGGTTCCGGCGGCGCCGGTCAAATCGAAAGAGTGTTGTAAGTAATCTCTCCAGCCGTTTCCGTACCCCGGTGGTGTTGCCCAGTCGGGGTTGTTTTGGCCGCACCACCAACTGTGACCACCGCCGTAAGCTCGATAAGTATCAATGTGCCAATGAGATGGGGCGTTGTAATCCTCGTAGGCAATGCCGGTATCAACGACTGCAACTATGACATTAGGGTCGCCAGCGGTGATGTCCCATACCGGCTCGATGTTTATTCCGCTGCTGCTGTTGCTGAAGTTCCACTGGTAGGAATAGAGAGGGTCGTTGGGGACAAGATTGGCGTATACATAATAGTTTAATTGAGCATATTCGACAACAGGTTCACTTTTGTAGAGTTCGCACATCTGCAGGGCTGTTTTGTCGGCGGGAAGTTTTATCCTTCTAAAGGCTGCAACAGGGCTTTTGTAGGATATGGAGGCTCTGTGTCGTTGGTTTATCTGTTTGATTTGCTCTTCAGAAATGCCGTCTCTGAATTTGACGATGATTTCATCCGGGACGTATTTTGGTTCGTCCTGGGTTCCCCGTCTGTTTGCATTGACAGTAGGGCCGGCCAAGTGCAGCAGCAGAGAAGCTGTTAATACTATCAGAAGATTTTTTTTCATCACCTTCTCCCGGCCATATCTTTGTTGTGATTATGCCTCTTTAGGGATGGGCAAATCAAGCGCTATTTTATCATATTTGCAAGTGTAATCCAACCTTATCAGCCCTGAAGAATGGTACGCACCCGCTCAAAATACGCCTTTACAGCTTGTAAAAGCTATTGATGGTCTGTAGTATAGCCCATATTTATTTAAAAGGAGCGGCAGGAAATGGCTGACGGATTGGTAGGCATAATAGGCGGCACGGGGCTTGGTGATGCTCTGGCGGAGAATATAGTACAGAGCGAATTTCGTGATATTGAGACACCGTTTGGCAGGCCGAGCGCCAAAATTATGGTGGGTCGATTGGCCGAAAACAGAATCGCATTTCTGAGTCGTCACGGCCAGGGACACAAACTCTCTCCGAGTGAGGTGCCGTTCGCGGCAAATATTTTCGCCCTTAAAAAGCTCGGTGTTCACACTGTAATAGCTACCGGCGCAGTCGGGTCGCTTCGCGAGCAAATCGCGCCGGGAGATTTGGTTATCGTTGAGCAGTTTATTGATAAGACCTTCAGGCGGCAGAATACTTTCTTCCAGGGCTTTGCGGCGGTGCACTGTGAAATGGCTGAACCTGTTTGCAGCCGACTTCGAGATGTGCTTTTGGAAACCGCCGGGCAAACTAACCTGAAAGTGCACTCCGGCGGGACGTACGTCTGTATGGAGGGTCCGCAGTTTTCCACGCGGGCTGAATCGCTTATGCATCAGGCGTGGGGCGGTGACTTGATTGGTATGACAGCTATGCCGGAAGCAAAATTAGCCAGAGAGGCACAAATGTGCTATGCGATGGTCGCGCTTGTCAGTGACTATGACTGCTGGCGGCCGCACAGCAAGCAGGAAAACAAGCAGACATTGCTGAAGGAGATTATGGCAAATCTCCAGACGGCGACCGATAACTGTATGGAGCTTATCAGAGCGCTTTTGACAAGCGGACGCCGGCTTGTTTGTGAAGATTGCCGGTGCAGAAAAAGTCTGGACCTCGCAGTGTGGACCGACCAGAATCAAATCGAGCCGCGTGAGAAAGAAAAGCTGAAGGTGCTTTTTGAATAGGATGTGGCCTTGACAACAAAGCCAATGTCGTTATGGTAGTGATCGGGTTTTGCCGGCGTGACGAGAAGAATCTGTTTGAAAGGACAGCAAAATGAACAGCGTGGTCCGAAAAGAATTTATCCTGGCAGTTGGCATCTGTCTGATTGCTATGTTGTTCGCAGGTTGTGAAGAACAGAACCTCGCGACTGTGAAAAAAAGTAAACTTATAGCCTATGAAAACAGACAATTAAAGGAACAACTGGCTCAGCGAGGAAAGAAAATCGAGGAGCAAACAGCTCAGCAGGAAAAGGAAATCCAAGAGCGAGTAGCTCAGCGAGAAAAGAAAATCGAAGAGCAAGACAAGTTACTGAGGGAATGTCAGCAGAGAAGAGAGGTTCTGGAAAAGAGGTTTGAAAAAGAGCAACTGGCTCAGCGAGAAAAGGAAATCGAAGAGCAGAACAGGTTACTGAGGGAATGTCAGCAGAGAAGAGAGGTTCTGGAAAATAGGTTTGAAGGGGAAGTTAACACTAAGATAAATGAAGTGGTGGAGATTTTTAGCCAGTCGGACGAGCAGCTGCGTCAGGAAAATGACCAGCTTAAGGCCCAGGTGGAGGAGCTTCAGACCCAGGTAAGCAAACTTGAGCAGCAGTTGAAAAAGAGCGGGTCTCCCGCAGAGCCTCAACCTTTAGCTCCATAAGCGATTGTTTTGGTCGCACACTTTCCGGACGACTTTTACGCAGTCGGGCAATTTGTCATCAGGGTAATGTCTCTGCATCGCGGCGGCCAAGAGTCCTGCAAACATTGACGATGGTTTCAGCGGCCGGGAAGTCAGGCAGGGATGGGCCTGCGTGCCCATAAAAAATGGATGTGATGGCAGCTCAAGAATCTGCATAATCGGTTGATTGGGGGCTTTGCCGGAGAATACTAAGCCGGCTTTTTCCAGAGTTTCGATATAACGTGGGTCAACCTCGTAGCGATGTCTGAACCGCATTCTAACCGAATCTGCTTTGTCGAAAAGCTTCCACGCGAGTGTTTTGGGTTTTAGCTGGATGTCTTGTCCGCCTAAACGCATGTTTCCGCCGAGGCCTTCTATTTTTTTCTGCTCTGGCAGCACGTCGATTACAGGCTCGGCGCAGCCCGGCTCCATCTCGGTGCTGTTTGCGTTTTTCAGACCGCACACGTTACGGGCGAATTCCAAAACGGCCATTTGGAATCCGAAGCACAATCCCAGATAAGGCAGATTGTTTTCTCTCGCGTATTTTGCACAGGCGATTTTGCCTTCGGCGCCGCGGATGCCGAATCCGCCGGGGACAATGATACCGTCAACGTCTGCCAGATGCTCCGCAGCATTGGCATCGGTTATGCCGGTGGTTTCAATCCACTTGATATTGACGTTGCAGCCGAGTGCGATGCCGGCGTGTTCGAGGGCGTTGATTATCGAGGCGTAGCTGTCGCGGACAGAGGTATATTTGCCGGTGACGCCTATAGTGATGCGGCGGCTGGCAGTATCGATTTTATCGGTGAAGTCGCACCACTTCGCCCACGCTCTGCGTTCATTGCGGAGGTTGGTTCTGTCTTCGATTTTGAGCAGCCGCAGCACTGCGAAGTCCAGACCCGCTTCTCTGAGCATAGCGGGAATCTTATAAATGCTTGCTGAGTCCGGGACGCTGACGACTCTCTCGAATGGGACATTACTGTATACGCTGATTTTTTGCCGGACCTTTTCGCTGACCGGGTTAGCCGCTCTGCAGGCGATAATGTCCGGCTGAATGCCGCACTGCATAAGTTGTTTTATGCCTAACTGGGCTGCCTTTGATTTTTGCTCGCCGAGCGTTTGCGGTTCGAGTATGTATGTCAGCGCCACAAAGCAGCCGCTGTTGGGGCCTTCTTCATAGGCAAGCTGGCGTATTGCCTCGATGAAGTATGCATTTTCCAGGTCGCCGACGGTCCCGCCGATTTCGACAAAGACGATGTCGGCTCCTGTCTGCATTGCCAGTTGTCTCAGACGCAGTTTGACTTCGCCGGTGACGTGGGGAATCATCTGAACATCTCTGCCCAGGTAATCGCCTTGGCGTTCTTTGTAGAGGACATCGCTGAAGATTTGGCCTGAGGTGCAGAAGTTGGCTCTTGATAAATCCTGGTCGAGCATCCTTTCGTATGTGCCCAGGTCCATATCGCATTCCATACCGTCGTCGAGCACAAACACCTCGCCGTGCCGGAATGGATTGAGCGTGCCGGAGTCGATATTTAGATAACCCTCGAGTTTAATCGGCGCGACTTTGAGGCCTTTATCCTGCATCAACTTGGCTAAGCACGATGAGAATATACCTTTTCCCAGGCCGCTTATCACCGTGCCAAGCACGAAGACATACCGCGTCTTGCCTTTTTTGTAGCCTTCCGGTACGGGTGAAAAGAATTCGCTGTCCGTCGAGGTATCACTAACGGAGGCTAATAAATTGACCGGTTTTTGGTCATCCCGAGCATAGTCGAGGGACCTGTTGTTTTCTTTCGACATAAAACTCCCTTATTTGAAGAAAATTACAAATAACAAATTACAAATCACAAACAAATTACAAGCACCAATATTCAATGTTCAAAGCCTTATCGAGTCTTCTGCAGGATAGCAGAGAAGATTTTCAAAAGCTCATCGGCTTCTTTTACCAATTTCGCCTGTTCCTTTTGAAGTTCCGAACCATGTTGGGTATCTAAAAGTCTCAGCCAGTATCGACTTTCCTTAGCCTCTTTGAGGCAAATTTTAATTCTCATGCTAAAGTCTTTTTTGCCAAGCGCTTCGTTGGCTTCTATATAGTTGGCACCGATAGAACCGGAAGACCTGATGAGCTGCTTTCCATCTTCAAGATTAGAGACGCTTTTATTCAGTCTGCGTACAAAGGCTCTGATGCTCTTCGCGAATTCGAACGTCCGCGGTTCCAAGTCATATTGTTTTGAGTTTTGCATACTGTCCATTAAGTTACGTTTTCAATTTTACATTTTTGTCACAGAGGACACAGAGAGAAAATGAGTTTAAAAACTCTCTCATTATCTTTTGAGAGTGATTTCATTTTCCCATGATAATAGGTCTGCAAGCCTCCTCAATATCAGAAATTACCTTTTCCACACGAGGGTCAATAACATCATTTTTACCATGCTGCCATATCATTGATTCATGTTCTTTTCTTTCTTTTTTGCGTGTGTCTCTATCGTTCTGGTCAAAGGCAACTTCACTCAATATTTCCGCCAACTGCGAAGCAGAAATTTGTATTTCAATAACTATCATCCTCAAATCTTCGAAAGGCTTTGCTTTCTCATTCCCGAATCTGGCCATAAACTGATAACGTTTGGAATGAAGTTTATTAAAAACTTCTTGTCTCTTCTCAAATCGTTCATACACAACATAGGCACGGTCTCGAGCATTTTTTTCTCTGGGTGTTTCGTTTTCTTGTGGTTTTCTTGTTGAACCTTCACCTTGATAACCAAAAGGGTTTCGTATTGCTCTGATAGCATCTCTGGCTTCATAGAAAAGAGCCAAAACTTCCTCTGCAAGTTCAATTTTTCGCTTACCCCGAAATTCTTCCTTCCAAGCATTTATGCCGTATATTGCTGTACCAGAAGCTACTATAATCGCGATAGTACTCAGCGTCTCTAAAACCATCTTTAATTCTTTATTTGTAAAATTAAAATTCATTTATCTCGGTGCTCTCTGTGTCCTTTGTGGCTATTTTTATATCTTTTCACAAACTCGGCATATTGCTGCGGAGTATCGATTCCGTCGCAGAAATGTTCAACCTTGCCAACCAAAATCGGATAGCCATTTTCGATTGCTCGTAACTGTTCAAGTTTTTCAATCTGTTCGAGCTGTCCCTGTGGCAGTTTTGTAAACTTTAGCAGAAAATCCTTTCGATACGCATAGATACCAAGATGCCGCAGATAGCAGGTTAGCGGCCCGACGCCGCCTTTTTCTCTGTCATAAGGGATGGGGGAACGGGAGAAGTAAACGGCCCTGCGGGCTCCGATGCTCGATTCCGCCTTCGCTAAAGCTTCGGCGGACAAGGCTCGATGCTCGATGCTCGCAACGACAACCTTTACGATGTTAGGGTCGGCGATTTGTTGGGCGTTTTGAAACTCGGCGGCGAGTGTGGCCATATCGTATTTTTGATTTTTGATTTTTGATTTTTGATTTTCTAACAGGAGCTTTGCAACGGCGTCGATATTGGCGGGGTCAATCTCGGGTTCGTCGGCCTGTAAATTTATAACTATGTCAACGTCCAGCCCCGCTACAGCCTCGGCAATCCGGTCGGTGCCGCTTGCGCAATCTCGGCTGGTCATAATACATTCTGCGCCGAAGGATTTGGCAGCCTGGGCGATTCTTTTATCGTCGGCAGCGATAAGGATTTTGTTCGGCAGTTTAGCAAGACAGGCACGTTCGTATGTGTGCTGGATAAGGAATTTGCCGGTATCTTTGGCGAGAACTTTACCTGGGAATCTGGCAGAATTGTAACGAGCAGGTAAACAAGCGTAAACTATCACAAATTAACCTTCCCGGCCCGCTGCTCCCCCACTCTTGTCTTCGACAAGAAGACGTGGGGACAGACGCAGGGGCGAGCAGCAGCTTTTTGAAAATCACCTTAAGACCACTGCCGGTGCATATTAAGGCAAAGTCAGCCGGTTGTCAACGGAGCAGAATTATTGGCACTGTCCTAATTTGAAATTAAGACACCGCCCCTTGTTTTTGAGCTAAAAATTAGGCCATGAGTTTAGAAATACAAGAAATATAAGAAATTGCCGCACAAATTCTTTGACTTGGACGATAAAATAAGAGATGATACAACAAGTATGGGGCAAGGACCGCCGAACTATTGCCAAAAAACCTTAGACCCTCGTAATCCATCAGGGCCTAAGATTGAAGTAGTTGTTCCACATTACATATACGCCAGGGCTTATAAGTATAACTCAGTTAAATATGAAAATATAAGGGCAGTCAAAGAAGTTTTAGAAAGCCCCAAAAGAATATTTTGGGGCATAAGAGTCTTTAGCGAAGGAGGTTGGTGTTACGTCGGAAAGCCCACGACATTATTTATAAAAGAAAACGAGGTAGTTGATTTCCCAGAAGACAAGGTCTTTGCTGTTTATATTAACGATAGATTTGAGGTTTTTGATTGGATTCTTGAATACGTTGATGATAAAGATAAGTTGAATCCTAAAGATTGGGAAAAAAGATATAGGAGTTTGATATGGAAGAGCACTTCCTGAATAAATATGTAAAAGGGAAAAAAGGTTTTCGAGCAGAACCTTGGTATAATGCCATAGGGGACTGTATCGAATACCAAACAGTCAATGAGGCAGTAGTTGCCCATAGAATAGATGAAAAATTGACAATATATCACTCCGTAGAGACAAACAAGCCCGTTGGTTTCAAAATAAAAGATGTAATGGCGATGTTGTCTAGGTATGGATGTGATGGATTAGCACTGAGTTACGAAGAAAAAGGCACCACTTTAATTTCCGTGGCTACACTTTTGTTGGCGGCATACGAGGAAGGCCCCCTTACTATAGAACGGCGACGTGCTTATGCTAACGCATTATTGCCTCAAGGTTTTGATATTCCGGTTGACCAACTTTGCAGAACCGCTAATTATCAGCCACTTTAGTTGAATTTATACGCACCCCTTAGGCACAAATAGAAGTGTCGTATCTTTCCTTATTTATTTTCCGATAATCCTCAAATTAGGCCACCACTGAATTATTCTTCCTGGAAAATTCGCGATTCGCTTTGGAGACGCGCTTGCGATGTATAGTAGAATCGGTATACTTTGTTGCCAAAAGGTTTATCCTGAGGGGACAAGCCTGCAAAGGTCCGCCACACAAAACGGCGGATAAAATTGTGGGAGGGTCCGCAGACTCCATAGTAATAAAAGGCATTGGGGCTTGAAGGAGTGGTCAAGATGCAGGAAATTCGGCCGCAAATAGTCTCAGAGCGTATTATCTGCGAGGAAACGCCGGCTCCGCCCTGTGCAATGGTCGTCTTCGGAGCATCCGGAGACCTCGCAAGTCGTAGGTTGATTCCCAGCATCCTTGAACTGGCTAAGCGAGGATTACTGAGCGAACAGTTCTATTTATTGGGGGTCGGACGAAAGAAACTTTCAGATGAAAAGTTTCGCCAAGTCGCACAGCAGGCAGTGAAACAATCCTTCAGCTCCGCCTTCACGAAGGTTTCGGCGGACAAGGGCGATACAGAAAATCAGACGCAGAGTTTTATCGGTAAACTATATTATACAAGCGGCGATTACAGCAGTGCTTCATTTTACAAAAATATCAAAGAAAGGGTTGCTGAATTAAATACAAAGCATAAGACCTCCGTCTTCGCTAAAGCTTCCGACTTCGCTTGCGCTACGTCGGACGGGACGACGGACAGGGGTGGTAATCTACTTTTTTATCTGGCGGTTCCTCCGATTTTATACGCAACGGTAGTTGAGCATCTGGGTTCTTCGGGATTGTCGCATCTGGAGGATTCGACAGGTTCGCAATCCGCCTTCACGAAGGTTTCGGCGGACAAGAAAGCCAGATTGGTTGTTGAAAAGCCGTTCGGCAGGGATTTGAAAAGCGCCGCCGACCTGAACAGGACTATTCACAAATACTTTGATGAAACTCAGGTTTATCGTATTGACCATTATTTGGGCAAGGAGACCGTTCAGAACATCCTGATGTTTCGCTTTGCTAATGCGATATTCGAGCCGGTCTGGAACCGCAATTATATTGACCATATCCAGATTACGATAGCCGAATCGTTAGGTGTTGAGCATCGCGGCGGCTATTATGACAAGACCGGCGCCCTACGCGATATATTTCAGAATCACATGCTTCAAATGCTTTCATTGGTGGCGATGGAGCCGCCGGCATCTTTCGAAGCAGACTGTATTCGCGACGAAAAGGTCAAGATTCTGCGTTCGGTTCGGCCGTTCGCTTTGGAACCCTGGTCGGCGAATTTCGTGAGGGGTCAATACGGCCCCGGCCCCGTCGACGGGAAAAAGGTTGTCGGTTATCGCGATGAGCCCGGCGTGGGTCCGGATTCTAAAACCGAAACCTTTGTCGCCGCAAAGTTGTTCATAGACAACTGGCGGTGGAAAGATGTTCCTTTTTATTTGCGGACCGGCAAGAGACTTTGTGCAAAGGATACGGAGGTCGCCATCTTCTTCAGGAAGGTTCCACATTCGATGTTTGTCTCAGCGGGTCTGGCGGATATACCGCCAAATGTTCTCATATTGCAGATTCAGCCGGAGGAAGGAATGTCGCTAAGTTTCCAGGCCAAAAGGGCGGGCTCAAAGATTTGTATGAGCACCCTGAATATGAATTTTAGCTACAAAGGTATTTTCGGCGTTGAAATGCCTGAGGCTTATCAGAGGTTGCTTCTGGACTGTATGCTCGGCGACCAGACGCTTTTTGACAGGTATGACAGTGCTGAGCTTTCCTGGCAGTTATTAACTCCAGTACTTGATGCCTGGCAGAATGAGGATTCAGCGCCTTGGCCGTACGCCGCCGGCAGTGAAAGTTTCGCCCAGGCCGACGCCCTTATTGAATCTGACGGCGGGGCATGGCGAAAACTCGGAGGAGCTTGACCGGTTTCAACGTAAAACAATTACATACTTTTTTAATGTACTTCGGCAGGTTAAAACCAGCAGTGTTTTGTGAGTGAACGAATTGCTCAAATTAATCCGCCTTCGCTAAAGCTACGGCGGATAAAGCGGATATTGGACGGGTTGTACCGCAGGTACAACCGCCGTAACCTGATAAAGCCTGACCCCTTGCAGTTTGTATATCGGTATTCGAGCCGGCAGGACAGAGAAATCGTTGCGTTTTTGGCTGCCGCCCTTGCGTACGGCCGAGTACAGCAGATTGAAAAGAGTTTAACGGACCTGTTGGGGCGTATGGGTGATTGTCCCTTCGAGTTTGTGCGGGACTTCGGCGAACACCGCAGAGAAAAGCTGGGTAATTTCAAACATCGCTTTACAACAGGTGAGGACATCTCGGATTTGCTGGAGTTACTTAGGGGGGTCCTTGCTGAAAATGGCAGCATAGAAAAGTGCTTTTTGCTCGGTTATAGCAAAACCGACGAGAGTGTTTTATCGGCACTATCGAAGTTTTGCGATGGGCTGCTGGGAACGTATGCGAAGACGCATAGAAGGCAAGCCTCCCGTGGTTTGAAGTATCTGTTAGCCGGCACTGCTAATGGCGGCGCCTGCAAAAGATTGAACCTTTTTCTGCGATGGATGGTACGTAATGATGATGTCGATACAGGGTTGTGGAGACGTATTGATAAAGCCAAGCTGATTGTGCCGGTGGATGTCCATATGAGCAGGTTATGTAGAATCCTGGGCCTTCACAGCCTGAAGACGGTTTCGCTGGCTATGGCAGTGAAGATAACAGAGGCCTTTAAGGAGATTGAACCGGCTGACCCTGTCAAGTATGATTTTGCTCTGAGCCGGATTGGTATAGTGAAAAACTGCACAGGCCGGCACCGTAGCGGCTGTGAATTTTGTGAGCTTTTTGAGTTTTGCAACAAGAGGTGAATGAAGTCCTAAAGTTGATACAGCAAACGCATCGGGGATAGGATATGGCCATGAAAGGACAATTAGTTCTGGCATCGGCGCTGGTTTTTATAAGTTTGCCTAAGGAAATTACTCACGCCGACAACTTTTACAAAGAAGCCAGGATTATCGGCGGCTACTCTAATAAGGATAAGTGGGTTGGCAAAAGGGGCGAGAGCATGAATTCGATGGGGTTTGAATACTATAAAAAATTCTCCAATGAATATGGCGATTTTCTTACATTCGACCTTCAGATGCGTGTTGCATATGATTCTATGGCCGATTCAGAGGACGCCTTCGGAATTGAGGTTCATAATGCCTGGCTCGAACATAAGTTTGGCCTGGGAAAATCAATCAGAGCAGGTCATTTCGCACCGGCATTCGGTCTCGAACCTGTTTTGGATACACATGGAACTTTGCTTCAAACTCTTGCCTCGCAGAACATAGGCTTCAAGAGAGACTGGGGTGTTGATTACAGGGGATTACTGGGTGACTATGATTATGAATTTGCTGCCCAGCTTGGTTCGGGCATGGGAATACACAGAGAAGATGGCAGCTTCCTTCTGACGAATAGAATAAGTACGCCCAAAACAGGGGACACTGTGGTTGGACTTTCTTTTCTTTATGGCCGGACGCTGCAGAGCAGCCAGCCGTGGACAATTCCATCCCCCGATTTAGTCACCGATAAGAGTACGAGGAAAAGAAGAATAGGGCTGGATTTGCAGCGGCAATTGGGGATTTTTGATTTTAAGGCTGAGGTTGCAGTTGGTGACAATGACGGCAGGACAGTGGCAGGTGGCCTTGCTGAGTTGGGTTATACTGTTCCGCAGCAGCAAAACTTGAAGATTAAAATGCAGACTTCGTACTGGTCGAATGATTTGGGAGAAAAAAATGCACGTGACTTGACTCTGTCACCGGTTATCGAATATAAGATTAATACATCATCAACTATTAGTTTGGGTTATTTTCATGACATCTGTTCAAGTGGTGACAAGGACAGGATGATTCTGCTGCAATTTTATTATTATTCATTGTAGGGGAGGCAGGTATGTATAAAAAAGCGTTCGTGACAATTTTGGTGGTTTTTGGGGCCGTCCAGAATTTATATGCCGCGATAGGATGTTCTTTGACCGACCCTGACCGTGACATAAAGCGATTATTTCCAAATGCAACGAATTATAAAACCGAGTTTATTACTATTGCCGAGCGTGGCGGCAAAGAATTGGCGCAGAGAGTAGAAGCCAAACTTAAAGATAAACTTGAACCTACATACGAGGCCTTAGACGTACCATACACCTATTATACCGTTCTAAAGGGAAAGGATATAATCGGCTATGTCCACGGCGTGAATCAAAAAGGGATGTTTGGTGTTATGCAGCTGGTCGTTACCATGGATCCCAACGGTGTAATTATGGATTTCTACTACCAGAAGATAACTTCTCCTGAATCCCAGAAGTTCAGAGATGAAAAATTTACGAAGCAGTTTGTCGGCCTGTGTTTGGCGGACTTCTATACTAAGGACCTGCGAGAAAAAATCAAAGACCCCAGCCAAAGTAGTGCAGAGGATTACATTGCTACTTTGCGGGGGATAAAAAAGAATCTGATTCTCACCGATGAATTCAAATTAAATAACAAATATGACAAATATTTCCATTCGGACAAGAACAAAAGCGAAAATAAAAACGAAAATATAAAGGAGAACGAAAATGAAAACAAAAAGTAAAATTAGTAATATTTGGTTTGTGGCCCTGGCCTTGAGCCTAGTGTTAACCATCGTTGGCTGCGGTAAAAAGGAATCGGGAAAGTACGGCCAAAGTATTTCCAGTTACACTCTAACAAAAATAGATGCCATACTAAAAGATGCCAAAAGTTTCGAGGGTAAAAACGTAACCATAGAGGGCAAAATCGTAACTGAGTGCCCGGCAGGAGGATGGTTCGACATAAAAGACCAAACCGGTATGATTTACGTTGACCTGCATCCTTCGGACTTTGCAATTCCGCAGAGGGTTGGCAGCCATGCAACAGCTCAAGGAAAAGTTTTGATTCGTGACAATAAGCCGATGATTGTCGGAACAGGAGTTGAATTCAAATGAACACCATATCAATTGCATACAAAAACCTGAAACGAAAAAGGATTCGTTCCATTCTCACTATAGGCGGAGTCGCGGTTGCCGTTGCTGTGCTGGTGAGCTTGCTGGGTTTTGACAGAGGATATCGGCAGTCCCTAACAAGCAACATCGACAAAATGGGATATCAGCTTTTGGTGACGGCAAAAGGTTGTCCCTATGAAGCAGCTACGATGATGCTTAAAGGCGGCGGCGGCCTTAGGTATATGGAGCAGAATATTTACGAAAAGATAAGCAGTGATACCCGTATCGACAAAATAACACCTCAGCTTGTTGCAACCGAATACGACCCCAACAGAGGGAACGGCCAGGGTGGATTTGCCCTGTATATGGGTATTACAGACTCCTATCTGACGCTTAAACCGTGGACTAAATTTAAATCCGGCGGATGGTTTTCCAGCGAAACAGCAGACGAAGCAATTTTTGGATATGAAGCCGCCGAGTTCGAACAACGTCTGGTAGGTGATAAGATATTTATTCCGAATATTAATAAAGTCCTGACAGTTGTCGGGATTTTTGAAAGAACAGGAACACAGGACGACGGCACTATCTTTCTGCCTCTCAAAACCACCCAGGCAATATTTTCCCTGCCGAACAAACTTACCGGCATCGGCATAAAATTGAAAAATCTCGGCGACATCGCTGATTTCGAAGAGAGTTTATACAACGAACCAAGCATTCAAATCGTCAGTATGTCACAGGTGAGAGGCACAATTCTCAACCTTGTATCATCTGCTAAAGTTCTGGCAAACTCAATTGCTGTCATTGCGATATTTATCGCAGTCATAGGGGTCATTAATACCATACTGATGTCAGTATTTGAACGTACACGGGAAATCGGCGTTATGAAAGCAATCGGAGCTTCCCAGCTGGATATTTTTAAATTGATATGGACCGAAACAGTTCTTGTTTGCGCCTTTGGAGGGGTTTTAGGAAGCATCCTCGCATTCTTGGGAAGCAGCGTCGTAGAGCGAATTATAAAGGGGATATTGCCCTACGCTCCCAGCGGCCAATTGGTATTGATTAAGCCCGGCCTTTTGTTGGCGGCTCTCATTGGGGCGATAATTTTAGGGGTCGTCTCCGGTATTTATCCCGCCTGGAGAGCATCATCAATGAGGCCGGTTGAAGCAATCAGAACAGGAGAATGACAAATGAATGAGTTAGTTGTCAAAGCAAAAAATTTAACAAAGATATATAAGCTTTTCGCTGAAGAGATCATCGCCGTTAACAACGTCAACTTGGAAATAAGTCCAGGTGAATTTGTTTCGATAATGGGTCCTTCAGGTTCCGGCAAGACAACTCTCTTGGATATGATAGGCTGCCTCGACAGTATAACAAGTGGTCAACTCGAAATCTTAGGCCACGATGTCTCCAAGACAAAGGAAAGCAAATTAGTCAACACCAGACGCGGGAATATCGGTTTTATATTTCAGGATTTTTCTCTTATACCGAGTCTGACTGCCCTCGAAAATATCCAGCTTACCTTGTATTTTGCAGGTATTAAGCAGGAAACGCAAAAATCGATCAACCTCATAGAAAAGGTTGGCCTGGGACATCGTATTAACCATCTGCCCAAACAATTGTCTGGTGGGGAAAAACAAAGAGTAGCAATAGCCAGAGCATTGGCTACTGAGCCGAAGTTCCTGTTGGCTGATGAGCCGACCGGACATCTGGATACAGAAAATTCGCAGGAAATTTTAAATGTTTTTAAACAGCTTAATCAGGAAAAAGGGCTGACTATAATTGTGGCTACACATGACACAGAACTCGGCTCGCAGGCCAAACGAATAATATATCTGCAGGATGGAAAAATAGTTTCACAATAACTTGCGGCCGGCGACGAGGAGAATGTTATGGCGGTATTTCGGAAGGTTCGGGACCAGATAAAGGCATTTGTAAAGGGGATGCCGGAAAATTTGCTCAGGGCTAACACAAAATGAATCCGCAGGAATTGGAAAAATACAGTTCAGCGGTAACGCTTTCGGACATGGAAATTTTTGTGTTTCCTGAGCTGATGTACAGCCTGGTTCTGGCCAATATTATGAGCCCGATTATCTGGAAGTGGCGGCAGCTCGACTGTTTCAAAAAGCTCGAAGGTAAGGACAGCTACAAAAAACTGATGCGGCTTAGACAATTTATAATGGACGAATACGATTTCAATCTCGACCTCGAAACCTGGGGTCTTACCGGCAGGACCAAAGAGCTTAAACGCTTTGAAGGATTTGTCTCGCCAGAGGTAATCGCCCAAAGCAACGCCCTATTCGGCTACGAGGGCGACAAATACTACTTTGACGTCGATATTCGCAAGCATTTCGGCTTAGATAAGTATGACAGCGACATCATTCCGTACTGGAAGACCGAGACAGTCGAGGCGATGGATGCTTTTCGCCTTAAAAAAGGTTACGCCAAAAAGGCAGGGGAGTGTGTATCTTTAGCAGCTTTGTATGCCGCAGCGGCCTTTATCGTTTGCGGGATTCCTCTGGAAGACATTTATATGATACTTACGCCGCTTCATTCGCAGAACTTTATCGATTTGCAGGATGGCGTCCTGACCAATAACAGAAGACTGCTCACCAAGACGATGTGGTTCAACGGCACAGCTATTTCCGACAAGGCCCAGCGGGCGCTTCGCAATGAAAACGTTACGATTGTGGCACATCCATCGGGGTATGTGCATTGTGTTTACGAAGACGCCACCATAAATAAAAAGGTGTATGAATATTTTGCTGATAGGCTTCATTTGTATCTATCGACAAACCTGACTTTGCAAACTTTTGCCAGCTTTTTGCGCTCTCGCCAAAATTATCAGAAGTACTTTCAGGCCTGCTGGGATTGCAGGGAGCAGACAAAGTTTATAAAGACAGAGGTATTGTTCCGTTATGAGTTCGGCAGCAATTGCAAGATGGCTGAAGCGACACAGGAAAAATTGCTCACTGAGGTTTCCGAGGAGGATTTCGTCTCTTATGAGCTGCCCGGCCGAATCCGCTGTGACGAGCTTGAGGAATTTCTCAAAAAAGAAAAGGTCGATGCGAGAAGTGAAGCAGGCAAGTCAGCTTTGAAAAAGTTTATCGAGCAGGTCATTCCCGAGGCGCAGCAGCTCGTGGACGAACTGGCCGATTTTGTCCGTGTGAAGCCAAAGCTGCCGGCCTTTGAGAAAAATTATCTGCCGAGCGAGCCCATTAAAATCGGCGTGGAGCAAAACAGGGAGCAGATAATTGAGTATCTGCGTGAAATCCGGCGTGCCAATGTTACTGCTGACCTTGCCTTTTATGCGTACCGCGATATGCAGAGCTGCGATTGGAGACCTTTCATCAAGGCAGCAGTGGAGCGTAATCCTGTCAGCGTCCAGATGGTCGATTCAAAATCCATCGAGGAGGTTTATCACTGGCTGCAACAGATGGACAGCATCTCGATTTATGATGATAAGCGATTGGCTCAGCCGGACGAACTGGCCAATTATGGAACTGGTGACGGCCTCGAAAAAGCCTTTCTGCTGGCCAACGTTATTCACCAAAAAAGCCCCCAACAGGATATTCGGATAACGGTAGATAATGATGCTGTGGTCTTAAAGGGGAGCGGGGAGTATAGGTTTGCGTCCGACAAGTGCCTTCGAAAAGCCATTAGTATCTCGTCTGCTGGGATTATCAGTATAACTGGGTAAAATGGGGTGTTTGCAGGAATGGGTTAAGAAAAAATAGAAAATTTTGAAAACACAGTTGACAAACAGGAGTAGATACAGATGAAACTTAAAGGAAGTCAGACCGAAAAAAATTTATTGACCGCCTTTTCGGGCGAATCACAGGCGCGGAACCGTTATACGTATTTTTCCAGCCAGGCCAGGAAAGAAGGATATATGCAGATATCAGCTATTTTCGAGGAGACTGCTAATCAGGAAAAAGAGCATGCCAAGCGCGAGTTCAAATTTCTGGAAGGTGGCGAAGTGGAAATTATCGGAGCATTTCCCGCCGGCGTCATCGGCAACACACTTGAAAATCTAAAGGCAGCGGCGGCTGGTGAGCATTATGAAAATACGCAGATGTATCCGCAGTTCGCGGATGTAGCGGAAAAAGAGGGCTTCGACGAAATCGCCGAGGTTTTCAGGAATATCGCCGTTGCCGAGAAGCGCCACGAGCAAAGATATATCGCGCTGGCGAATAACATAACCAATGGACGGGTCTTCAAACGTGAAAAGCCTGTCAGATGGGTCTGCAGGAACTGTGGTTATGTCCACGAAGGCAAGCAGGCCCCTGATGTATGTCCTGCGTGTGCGCATCCGCAGGCTCATTTTGAACTGGAAGCAGTCAACTATTAAAAAATCAGGAAGGGAATACCTATGAGAGAGCGAAAGGGCTTGGTAACGATGAAGGGCAAGCCTTTGACCCTGGTGGGCAACGAAGTCAGGGTCGGCGATGTGATGCCCGATTGTGAGGTTGTTGGAAAAGGGCTGGTACCTGTAAAACTTTCTTCTTTTCGCGGCAAGGTGTGCATCATTTCGTCTTTTCCGTCGCTCGATACCTCAGTGTGCGATATTATGACGCGAAGATTCAACGAAGAAGCGGTCGCATTAGGCAATGATGTGGTGGTGCTTGCTATTAGTATGGACCTGCCCTTTGCCCAGGACCGCTGGTGCATAGCTGCGGATGTTAAGAACGTCAATGTGCTCTCAGACCACCGCACGGCGTCGTTTGGCTTGGCCTTTGGTGTGCTTATAAAGGACCTGCGTCTGCTCGCGCGGGCGGTATTTGTGGTGGATAAAAAGGTGATTGTGCGATATACGCAGATAGTTGACGAGCTGACCCATGAGCCGGACTACGAGTCGGTGCTGCAAGCGGTAAGAGATTTGGAAAAATGATGCAGTTAAGACCGAACATTTATGCAGTTGGCGCAATTGACTGGGACAGGCGCCTGTTCGACGAGCTGATACCGCTGCCGGATGGTACAAGTTATAACGCTTATCTGATAACCGGCAGCGAGAAAACCGCTCTTCTGGACACAGTTGACCCCACGAAAACAGCCGTACTGATAGACAATCTTGTTAGGGTTGGAGCTCACAAGATAGATTATGTTGTTGCCCACCACGCTGAGCAGGACCATTCCGGCGCCATACCGGATATACTGATGCTTTATCCCGATGCAAAGGTGGTAACAAATCCTAAGTGCAGGGATATGCTCATTGATTTGTTGAACATCGGCGAAGATAAGTTTATCACAGTTAATGACGGCGAGTCGCTTTCTTTGGGTAACAGGACCCTGCGATTTGTTTATATACCGTGGGTACACTGGCCGGAGACGATGGGCACGTATCTGCAGGAAGAAAAGATATTTTTCCCGTGTGATTTTTTCGGCTCGCACCTTGCAACAAGCAGCTTGTTCGTGGAGGATGAGGCGGTCGTTTATGAAGCAGCCAAGAGGTATTACGCAGAGATAATGATGCCCTTCAGGGCGGCTGTAACAAAGAATCTTGAAAAAATAAAGAATCTTCAAATAGATATGATTGCCCCAAGCCACGGCCCTGTTTATGACAAGCCACAGTTTATTATCGATGCTTATAAGGATTGGGTGAGTGAACGGGTAAGCAATGAAGTGGTTCTTCCGTACATTTCGATGCACGGCAGCACCGGAAAAATGGTCGAGTATTTCGTGGATGCCCTGATTGAAAGAGGTATCGCGGTTAAGCAGTTCAATCTGGCGGCAAGTGACATCGGCAAACTTGCGATATCGCTTGTCGATGCGGCTACCATTGTGGTTGGCTCTCCAACGGTTTTGACCGGCACACATCCACTGGTTGCGTATGCCTGTGTTCTGCTGAATGCCCTTAGACCCAAGACCAGGTTTGCTTCGATTATCGGTTCTTTCGGCTGGGGCGGCAAAATGACAGAGCAGATTGCTGGACTGATTGGCAACCTCAAAGTGGAAATCCTTGAGCCCGTGATAGCAAAGGGTTATCCTAAAGATGATGATTTTACGGCACTGGATAGATTGGCTGACAGGATTTTGGCTAAACACAAAGAACTCGGAATTGCATAACATCAATTTACATGAAGGGGAAATATTATGGCAAAGAAACTTGAAATCTACAAATGTATGCTGTGCGGCAACATTGTTGAAGTGCTTCACGGCGGCGACGGCGAGCTGGTTTGTTGTGGTCAGCCGATGAAAAACCTTGCGGCGAAGACCGCTGATGAGGGCAGGGAAAAACACGTGCCCGTCATCGAAAAAATCAGTGGCGGCTACAGGGTAAAGGTCGGCAGTGTCCCTCATCCTATGGAAGAGAAACATCATATCGAGTGGATTGAGCTGCTTGCAGATGGATTGGTGTATCGCAAGTGCCTCAACGCCGGTGATAAGCCGGAAGCAGTATTCAACGTCGAGGCGAGCAAAGTTACTGCGCGTGAGCACTGCAATATCCATGGATTATGGAAAGGATAGTAAAAATGATAAGTAAAAAGATGGAGAAAGCTCTAAACAGGCAGATTAATGCGGAGATGTATTCGGCAAATTTGTATCTGTCGATGGAGTCGTATTTTAGGTCACGTAATTTGAATGGTTTTGCCATCTGGATGAGAGTCCAGGTTCAGGAAGAGATGATGCACGCAATGAAGATTTACGATTTCGTAAACAAGTGTGGCGGCAGGGTTATATTGAAATCCATAGCGGCGCCTCAGGCTGAATGGAAGTCGCCGTTAGCCGTGTTCGAGGCCACATACAAGCACGAGCAAAAGGTTACAGGACTGATTAACGAACTTGTAAACCTGGCCGTTAAGGAAAAGGACCACGCGACCAATGTTTTCCTGCAGTGGTTTGTCAGTGAGCAGGTCGAAGAGGAATCGTCCGCCGAGAAAATAGTTCAGCGGTTGAAAATGATGGAGAAAACGCCGGCAGAGATGCCTAAGCTTGACCATGAATTAGGACAGCGGGTTTTTAAACCGCACACAAAGACAGGAGAATGATGATGAGTATTACTTTTAACGCACTTGAAATCTTGGAAATGGCAGAACAGATTGAAAGAAATGGTGAAAAGTTCTATCGCAAAGCGGCCCAGAGTGTCTCCGACCGTCAGATACGCCAACTGTTTGAAGGGCTTGCCGAGATGGAAGCAGAGCACGGGAAAATTTTTGCGGGAATGAAGAAACAGCTTTCGGATGAAGCCCGTGAGTCAAATGTTTTTGACCCCGAAAATGAGATGGCTTTGTACCTGCAGGCGATGGCAGGCGGCCATATTTTTGACTTGAGACAAGACCTAAGCGCACAGTTAAAGGGCACCGAGAGCGTGAAGGATATTTTGAAACTGGCTATCGAAGCGGAAAAGGATTCTATTGTTTTCTATCTCGGCCTCAAGGATTTCGTTTCTGTTAAAGCCGGCAAAGACAAGGTTGAGGCGATCATCAAAGAGGAGATGGGCCATATTGCCGTTTTGAATCAAAAATTATCGTCTTTGAAGTAGCGAAGTAAGGCATCCGTGACCGGCCGCCCACAGCCGAATCTGCTCAGGGGTACAAATGCTGGATTTAGAGTCGCTGTTTAATTTGAGCTATGGGATGTGCGTAGTCAGCTCGAAAAGGATTGATAAGCTCAACGGCTGTATCGTCAATACCGCCTTTCAAATCGCACCTGAGCCGCCGATGATAGCAGTCAGTGTCAGCAGGGAAAATTTGACCTGCCGGTACATTGCTGAGAGCAAAGTTTTTGCCGTATCCATTCTCGCTGAGGGCACGCCCCTCGAATTTACACGCCGGTTCGGCTTTAGCTCCGGCAGAGACGTGGACAAATTTCAGGAGGTCAATTATAAAATCGGAATAACAGGTGCTCCGATTGTTCTCGATAACACCGTTGGGTTTATTGAGGCTGAAGTTACTGATGCAATCGATGTTGAAACGCACACGCTCTTTATCGGCAAAATTGTGGCTTGTGAGACCATCGATGACAGCAAAATACCGATGACATATACGTACTACCGCGATGTTAAGGGTGGCCGAACACCTCGGACAGCAGCAACTTACATTAAAAAGAAATCGAAAGGGGAACCGGTGTGAGGAGACAAAGAAATGAAAAAATACAAGTGCTTAATATGTGGTTATATTTACGACCCCGCTGTGGGTGACCCTGACAACGGCGTTGCAGCCGGTACCGCCTTTGAGGATTTGCCCGACGATTGGGTTTGTCCGGAGTGTGGGGCCGGCAAGGATGATTTTGAACCGCTTTGATAGGCAACAAAACAGGTTTTGGAGAAGAACAAAATTTTACAGGATGGTGAAAAAGGTGTGGGGTGATATAAAAACATTCATTAAAACCATGCCGGCGAGCCTCGAAAAACGGCCTTGAGCTGTGAAAAAAGGCGGTTTTTCCGTTTTCTTGAATTTTTTTAAAAACCAATTTTTTTCTTGAACAAAATGCTAAGTAAGACTATAATAGTCTTAGATAGTAATGGTAGCTTTAATAGGCGGTGAAAGATGGACGTACTGCGTAGAAATACAGATTATGCGTTGCGTATGATGGTGAACCTCGCGAGCCGTTTTAACGGGGAATTCATTTCGGCCCGAGAGTTGGCGAGTGAAGGGAATTTCTCGTATCAGCTCGGGTGCAAGATACTGCAGAAGCTTCACAAGGCCAATTTAGTTAAAAGCAATATGGGGACCAAGGGCGGATTTGCCTTGAGCAGGAAGCCGTCAGAGATAACCTTATTGGAAATCATAACTGTTCTGCAGGGCGGGATTAGGCTCAACAGGTGTTTACTGGGCGGTGAGGGATGTGAATTTGAGCCTGAGTGTGAGATAAGCACAAAGCTGGCTTGTCTTCAACTGTATGTGGATGGTTATCTTGGCGGAATTACTCTGGAGGAAATACTGCGGAGCCGAAGCAAAATAAAAACAGAAAATCGATAGAGAGATTCGGGGATTAGGGTGTTAAGTTGTAACGATTGGGTAAAGTGGGCAAGATAAAATTTCGCATCAAATGCGCTTGTTGGCGAAACAAAGTGAGAAAAATTTACAAAAATTAACAAAAATTAACAAAAATTTCAAAAAATTAGCAAAAATTGCACAAAATTGGTGCGTTTTGGACAGTGATTGAAGTACCCCCTCGCGCAAATGGTCGCGCGGCGAGCTCGTAGTTTTTTAGACGCTGATTGCGCGGATTGCGCAGAAAGTTTAGCCACAGAGAACACAGAGTTCACAGAGAATTTTTAGTTCGTAGTTCATAGAGAAATTTGGCCATGAGTTGGGAGGAATTTTTTAGACACGGATTGATCCGCCTACTGCCCCAAAACTAAAAACTACCTGCCAGCCGGCACGGACGGCGGACAAGTACGCAGATTTTTTAGGCAAAAAGAAGTTTTGACAAAAAGACTCGGCTGGTAGAAAATAGAGGAAAATCAGACACGGATTTGCACAGCGTGGCGCGGCCAGTTTCGCACAACACTTAGATATTAAGCGTAATATCTATGTGGTGGTAAGATGTGTAATAATGGTAGGAGTGCTGTTAAAATTACCACACCTGTAGATATATTTTTGCGATGTAACTCCTTGTATTTTCGATAGTTGTGCGCGGCGATGGGAATTTTTGTTTTTTCCTTTGCGTTATGACCGATGTATTGTATACTTTTAGGTCTGTGGTATTTCTTGACTTTGCCCCGCAGTTTAGGTAAACTATAGGATGTGTTACCCGACCTAAAAAGTGAAATGATAAAGGAAAGGCGGGAACATACATGCACACCCTACGGAAGAAAAACCGGAAGAGAGGGAAAGAGAAGGAGAAGATGATGCCTGATGCTGCTGTAGCTTGTATGCCAGACCTTAAGGGTCCACACCGTCCATTTACAGAGGAGGAGGAGAAGGAGCGCGAAAGAGAGAGGGTACGCCAGCTTGAGCCAATCTTGGATGAACTTGAGGAGTGGCGAAAAAACTCTCTGTCGGCTTCTTTTAGAGTATAGTCTCCAAATGGTTCTTACCTGACTAGGTGAGATATAGGTGGGTCGTTAGGTATGGTGTAGTAGTTTCTTTGCCCCGTTTGCGGGTCTCTAATGGTTAAGACTCCTGGCAGGTGAAGAACCAAAAACGTATCTCCAAACCTTACGCTCCGTGTAGGATCGGTGATTATCTCACCCATTCTTTGCCGAAGTGTGCCGAACAGTTCTGGTATACTCACCTCGGTTAGCCAAATCTTGGACGGCATGTCTATAATTCTGTAAAGGTTTTGGAGGTGAGCAAGCGGGTAATGAGCCTTAAATTCTTCCGAGTCCAGTAAGTATGTTCTCAACACCAAATCTTCGTTAGAGGCGTGTTTCAGGAAAAGGCGACACCAATCTTTTGTTTCCTGTTGCAATTCCCCCATATTACTGTCTATATATTGACGAACGCTTTTATCGTAAACCAGCTGGAAGGCTTTTTCTTCGACATCTTCTCCCTGCACATTTACGCTAAGCGGCAGCGGCACAACAACCATTAGGTCAGTTCGTTCAATGGCTGAAATAATCCATTTAGGAAGAGTCATATATGGGCCAAAATTGTCATCATTGATAATGATGCCCTCTATCCAAGTTGTACTACAGTGATATTGGCCGCCCGATGGCAGCCAACCAAAGTATTCTCTCTTTGCCAAAGCCCACCATAAGTCGGGCTCAAAAGAGTGTCCGATTACCGTCACCACGTGCCAACCTAATTCGGTTTTAATTCCGAGCATTATGGGAATTTTTGACTCCATGTAATGGTAGATTACTCGTTCCGCGCTAAATCGAGGTCTGTCGTTTTGCCTATAGCAATATATCACAGCTTTATACCCCATTTCTTTCAGTACCAGCGAAATTTGGTTAGGACTTAGTCCTGGCTCAGGCACTTCGCTTTGTAATTCTGGTACTTTCGCAGCTTTCTCGACAATTTCACTTACAAGAAATGGTTTCTTGCCGGATTTGAAAGACAAGAAGCGGTCTATGGTAGCTAATGATACGTGTGCACAGCGGCCATACTGGCCGTCTTGTTGCATAAAAGGAAACCCTTCAACAGTTAAATTTTGTATATTACCAGGCCTCGCTTCTATTTTCACGGGAAATCGGTCTATGCACAACAAGAAGGAGCGTTTTGGCTTATTCTTATCTTGGACAGGTTTGATTACAGCGATTACGACTCTCTGTGTTTCAAATGGTCGCAAAACGCAAAACCCTAAATACTTATCTTGAAAGTTACCAAGCTCAAAAATATCATTTTCTTTGAGTTCGCAACTGAAAAAATGGAGCCGTTCGGTTTTATTAGGAGGAGGCTTAAATATGTGCTTGTAATATGATTCGTACTCGGCCTCATAGTCGTCATCCTTGTAATCATTCTCAACCAAGACCGTTTTACAGTCTTGTAGTAGGACAATCTGGAAAATTCGTTTCAAAGGAGCATCAGAACCAAATTTCTTAGTTAACTTCAAGAATGAGTTCGCCGATTCGACCGGCTCTATTCTTATTCTGGGCACCGGTTCTTCCATAGCCTATTCTCCTTGTTTTTGGCAAAGCTAAGGACTAAAAGCATTCCCTATTTACAAAGCTCGATTATAACCATTTTTACTTGATGTTCAAAGCAATAATAAAATAAAACTGTGGCCGCAAGGTCTATGAAAAACGGTCAGCGCTTGCAAGATATTGAAAATCGTTGCCAAACGTCCTTAAATGAGTAAAATATGGCCTCGTCAAGCCGTCAAAGGCGGGAGAACTAAAGTATGAGCAACGAGGCACACGCCTGAAGGGGAATAAAATGAACTGTGCAAAAAGAGACTCAAGTGCGTTGGATGCCTGTACAGGAAGAAGTCAGGAACTGGTTTCCCTGATAGAGTATTCACACGATTCGATAGTCAGTAAGACTATACTGGATACATCAGCCGGTACGATTACCCTATTTGCTTTTGATAGGGGGCAAAAATTAAGTGAACATACCGCCCCTTACAATGCGGTTGTACAGGTTCTTGACGGGTCGGCTAAGCTGACAATAGGCGGTGAAGACGTAAAGGTTTTAGCCGGTGAAATTATCATAATGCCGGCCAACGTACCGCACTCTGTTGCTGCCGAGGAAAAATTTAAAATGCTGCTGACAATGATTCGAGCGTAAATTAAAAGCAAGCAGCCCGAAAACAGACAGGTGTATTATGCTCAGATGCCCGGGACAGGACCAAAGGTTTTGGAAGCCGGAAGATATTTTTGATGTAAAATGTCTCGGCTGTGGTCACTCTGTAGAGTTTTTCAAAGATGAGCCGAAACGGAAATGCCGAAACTGCGGGCAAACGGTAGTTAATCCAAAGATAGATTTAGGCTGCGCCAAATGGTGCCAATATGCCGAACAATGCCTGGCTGTTATGAGAGAATCCGGTGACCAGCCCGAGGGGCCGAAATCTTCAAAATGAAGGGACTTGAGATGGCTGTGCGAAACATAGTAAAAATAGATGAGGAAAAACGTAGTGGGTTGAAAATGGCCTTTGAGGATATTACAGTGGATTTGCACGGCAATGTCAGCCGGATTGAGACAAGAGAAGCTTAACGCTTCATTTACAGGCACCGACTTTTGCCGCTGCGTGGGCGGCTTCTATGCCGACATGACCAGCATCTATAACAATGCGGTCAAACTCATTTGCTTTCATGGGAATTCGCCATCGCGACCGCCGAGGCAATCGCGAAATTAGCCGTGTGCGTAATGCTTACGCTTATGTGTTTAATTCCGAGCTTCTCGGCGATTTTTTCAACCTCCCCGCTGAGATTGACTTGTGGCTGACCTGCGGGATTGTTTACTATTTCTATATCCGTCCAGGCGATTTTGCCGCGCCAGCCTGTGCCCATAAGTTTAAGGATGGCTTCCTTTGCTGCGAAACGGCCGGCAAGTTTCTCAATTCTGTTCTTATTCGCATCGGCGTAGGCTTGCTCGGATGCAGTGAATATCCTGTCCAAGAAACGCTGGCCGTGCTGCTTGGCCATTTCTTCTATCCGCGGAAAGTCAACAAGGTCTATACCGTGTGCAACAATTTTCATCTGCCTACTGGTAACTGGTTAAATGGTAATTGGTTAAATGGTTAAATAAATTTTCATTTATCGACTACAATTCTTCCTTACATTTACGCAGGTATTTGATGTATCCGTTTAATTTCTTTAAGAGCGCATACCCTTCTTCCTTCAATTTACTCAATCGGTCCAAATCAGCATAACTTTCATCTATACAAACGTTGATGTCATCAATTAATTCCTCAAGTGAACCTCTCGACTGTCTTAGGAATTGGATATTTTCCTGATAATGAAATCTTCCATGCCCTTCTGCGATACAATTGGTTAGAGAAACTGCGGCACGACATATTTGATTTGCTAGATTATATTTCTCATATTCCGGCAATTCTTTGGCCAAGGCATACATCTTTTTTCTAAACTCTCTTGCGACTATATATACCTCTAAATCTTCAAAGGTTTTATATTCCATTGTATATTCGCTTTTTGTTTTCATATTTAATTCACCAGTTACCAGTTACCAATTACCAGTTACCAATCACCGTGTGCGTATCGCATAGATTTTTCGCAAGCAGAAATTTATAAACTCATCCTTATTGCCCATTTGTGCCTGTTGTACCAGTTTGGCGCCGAATCTATCGGCGGCCTGTTTGCGGCGGTCGAAATCTATCTTGGCTTCGAGCTGCTTTTGCACTTTTTCGAATGGCTCAACCGTTTTTGTCTGTCTGGCAATCAGCTTCATTATGAAGATATGTCCGCCGGCCTCGATTGGCCCAGCAATCTGGCCGGGCTGAATCTTTTCCGCCTCGACAACGAGAACATCATAGGGTTTTGCGAGAGACTCCGGCTGCACCGGCTTCCAATATCCGCCGGATGATGCATTGTAGCCGTGCGAATAGAGTTTCGCCAGGCTGTTGAAATCTTCACCACTGCGAAGGCGCTCCATCAATTCAGCAGCCAAGTCTCTGCCGATTTGCTCGGCTGTCTGGTTCGGGTTCACGGGTTTGAGTTTTGCCAGCTCTATATCTATGAGGGTAAATTCCAGCTTGGCCGGTGTCGTGAAGAATTCCGCTTTCATATTATTATAGGTTTGCAACAGCTCGCCGTAGGTGGCGGACCTTTCCTCCGGCAGCTTCGTCGATATGTAGTATTGACTGAGGATGATTTTTTTCTGATAGTCTTTGAAGCTTGCCCAGTTTAGGCTATCCTGCTTTAGGGCATGCTCGGCCTGCGCATAATCACCGCCGAAGCCGACGATAAATTTTTGCACCTCCGCATCAGCCAATTTTTCAAGGCGCTCGTCAAGGCCTGTGCCGAGTTCTCTTTTAGCCTGCTGATAGAGCAGGATATTAGCTATTTTACCGACCACAAATTGCTCGACATCGCTGCGCACCTGTCTTTCGAATTGCAGATAGTCATTTGCCCGAGCGACCGGTCCGAGGTACTCCAACAACGGATAAACTATCTCATCAGCCGTTAATGACTCATCGCCGACAGCCAGAACGAACCCTCCCGAACATTCCGGAAGACCCGTCCTTTGCGGCAGAGGTATCGCAGCCAGTTGTTCTTTGGTAAAGCGGGGTTTTTCACCTCCACCGCAACCGGCTATAACCAAGAACACCAATGTTGTCAGCCAGGCACATTTACGCATTGCGTCGGTTTCCTGATTGCCGAATATTATTAACTGCCAGTGATGAACAGCACGAAAATATTATACCGATTTCTCGTGGGGCTACTCAGAAGTACCGGCTAATCACCATACTAAAAATGGGGAGCTTTTGCAAGGTTTTTGGACGGAAATGGTTACTGCTCGTCTCGGCGAAGCGCCGAGCCGTAGCCGGACAGATATGGGTTGTATTTCCTTTCGCGGCCGATTGTTGTCTGTGGGCCGTGGCCGGGGTAAACAATGGTTTCATCCGGCAGCGTCAGAAGCTTTTCCTTTATGCTCTTTATTAGCTGGGCCGTACTGCCGCCCGGCATATCTGTTCGGCCGATGGAATCAGCGAACAGCGTGTCGCCTACAAAAACGATTTGCTCTTTTCTCGAATACAGGCAGATGCCACCCGGCGTATGGCCTGGTGTATGAAGCACCTCCAATCTTATGCCGGCCTGTTCGACGACACTTCCTTCTTCGAGAGTAAAATCAGCCTTCAGACAATCGCTGGCGGCAGGCGTTATGCCTGCGAGAAACGACAGGTTGTTCTGGCGGTCTGTGAGCATATTTGCGTCGCGTTTGTGAATGTAAACTTTTACGCCGGGGAAGTTTTTGCGTAGTTGTGCTAATCCGCTGATGTGGTCGATATGTCCGTGAGTGAGAACCCCTGCGACCGGATTTAGTTTATGTTCGCGGAGAAAATCGACAAGTTCGTCAGCCTCGAGGCCCGTGTCAATAATGAGGCAGTCGCCGGCTGATCTGACTCCGGCTTGCGCCTTCGCCAAGACGAGTTCGCTTTCGCGAAGGATATAACAGTTGGTTTCGAACGAGCCCAGAACCAGGCAGTCGATTTTCATTTGGCATCTTCCTTGCTGAAAGGACAGGCAGGTTAGCAGAAGTGCCGTTTGTGGTCAATACCTTTGTGCTTGACCGATAGTTTATGGTCTGTTATTTTGTCATAGTTGTTCGGCATTTGCCTGTGTGAGCTGCGCATTTTGATTAACAAGGCGCCGTATAAATTGCCGATAGAATTGGGCAGTGTAAGCGATGAACGATATCCTGATGAGTCAGTTTGTGCTTGGGGAGCGAGACTATGCCTGAATTTTTGAGACAGAGAAAGGCGTACGAGCTTTTCAAAAGATACCCGGGTAATCCGATATTAACGTCGGGAAATTGGCCTTATCCGGCGAATGCGGTTATGAACCCTGGTGCCATCAAGTTGAATAATGAGACGCTCCTGTTGGTTCGTGTCGAGGATATGCGCGGCTTTTCACATCTGACCGTTGCGCGCAGCAGCGACGGGCTCACGAACTGGAGAATTGACCCTGCCCCGACCCTCGAGGCCGACGAATCTTCAGGAGAGGAAAGATGGGGGCTGGAAGACCCCCGCATCATCTGGCTTGAAGAGCAGAAGCAATTTAGTATCACGTACACATCTTTCAGCGAGGGAGGGCCGGTAGTATCACTGGCGATTACCAAAAATTTCAAGACCTTTGCCAAGCTTGGTGCACTTTTGCCGCCGGAGGACAAAGACGCCTGCATGTTCCCCCGCAGGTTCAAGGGGCGTTTTGCTCTGATTCATCGGCCGATTGTCCGCGGTGAAGCGCATATGTGGATTAGCTTTTCGCCTGATTTGAAGCACTGGGGCGACCACAGACTGCTCATCAGGACAAGGGCCGCTTACTGGGACTGTCATAGAGTCGGCCTGGCGTGTCAGCCCATAGAAACTCCGCATGGCTGGATGATATTCTACCACGGTGTCCGCGCAACAGCCTCCGGGTCGATATACCGGCTTGGACTGGCACTTCTGGATTTGGACGAGCCCTGGAAGGTGCGCCGGCGAAGCGACGAGTGGATTTTAGGGCCGCGCGAAATCTATGAACGCCTCGGCGACGTCAGCGGCGTTGTGTTTCCCACAGGAGTCACCATCAGTAAGGAAACCGACCAGCTCAACCTCTACTACGGTGCTGCAGACTGCACCGTTGCTGTTGCGACGGCAAGCCTGAGCGACTGCATCGATTACATTATGTCCTCTCCCAAAGCGACGGAATAATCTGTCGGTGTCCCGTTGCTTAACCGCCGGCCAACTTCCTGCGAAAGGCATCCGTTTCCCACTGTTTGATGAAGTTTTGCTGCCTTTTATTCAAGCCGCGAATCCCACCCAGGCGAAAGGCATTAGTGCGAATAAAAAGTGAGCTGGTTACAATCTCACTGACTGCAGGTGCGATTTTTTCAGAGCCTGCGACAAAAAGTCCGACGCCCTTAACCAAGAATGCTATGGAAAGGTTCAAGCCGTTTTTGATTTGCGAGTTCAGCCTGGCGGCAATCGCCGTCGAATTGCATTCCCTCGACTTTGCTCGGGATGGTGAGCACGTCGAACCATTGTCCACCCACATTGCCGGCCCATTGGCGTAAAGCAGCTCGTCCGGCGTCAAAACGCCCGATGAGAGCATCTTCCTTGCATCTATTTGACGCCAAAATGCTGCGATTGTTTCGTTGCAGAAATAACTCATCGAGGTATGTCTGCCGGTCGCTTCAAAGAATGCCCTGCGGATGCAAAGCTTTATATCGGTGATGGTCTGGTTACTCACAGGTCTTATTTTGCTTGGCTTCAGTTGCTTTAGTTTGCCGTTGCAGGTCTCGACCACTCTGCGTACAAGCAGCAGCACTGCATTTGCGCTATTTGCTGTAACAGCAAGCCCGTGATTTTGCAAAAATATAATCGCTGGATTTCTGCCATAACGATTTTTGTAGTCAGAGGTGATTATTTTAATTTTCTTGGCGAGCATATATCCAAGTCCGACGTAAGGCACCCACACGGGAGGAAACTTTTCATTCTTAAACAGTTTCTTAAGTTTTTCACGCCCGTTTTTGGCGCAGGTGTACGCCAGCACGACCTGGGGGTGTAAATGGACCACGCATTTATCGAGGAGGGCGTGGAAATGGGATTCGAGTGACGGCCTGGCTTGGCCCCGCCGCGGCGGGGCGCAGGCAAGAAGCAGCCGATTATTCACCTCAGTTTCTCTGGCCTGTGTGCCAAGCCGGGCGATTGATTTATCTTCTATAATTGATAAGACCACATCCAGTCGCAATTTTCGCCAGCCCTTTTTTACACTCATATTTTTCAGAGCTGTTCCGCTGGCTTTTATGTACATATATCGTCTGTCGTCTGTCGTCTGTCGTCTATCGTCTTTTACCGACGTGTTGCCACCCCCTGCCTGAACCAGGGCAACGTCCCTGCCGGTCGCATTGGATATCTTTATTAAATCCTTTAAGGCACTATTCATTTTGTTGGTGTGCTGTTTGGTTTTATCTTGGCGTGGCGTCTGGCAGGCCGCCGTCAACTGGTATTGTAGCGCCGGTCGTCGGCGTTTGACGCGTTGCGAAGAACAGCACGGCGTTCGCTACATCTCGGCCGGTAACTTTTGTCTTGAGCAGATTTCGGTTGAGATAATATTCCTGTAGTTGCTTTTCATCCATTCCCCTCGCTTTCATTCGCTCAGCGCCAACGGTCTCCCACAAACCGGATTTGTATCTGCCTTCCGAAAATACCGCGTCAGGTGCGACCATATTCACGCGGATGTCGTACTGGGCAAATTCAAGGCTGGCAATCCGTCCTAACTGATGGCAGGCGGCTTTGGTTGCACTGTAGGCCCCGAAACCGGCGCTTGGGGAGGGAACATTTTTGGTGGACATAATGATAATGTCGCCGCCTATTCCCTGTTTTATAAATCGCCGACCTGCCTCGGCGAGCGTCAGGAGCGTACCTTCCACGTTTACCTTTTCCAGTCTGCGAAAGGCCTCAATGTCCATCTCTATTAAGGTTGAGACCAGTGCGATGCCGGCATTTATCACTACGATGTTAATCTTACCCCACGTGTCGATGACCGACTGGAAACCGTTTGCTACGGAGTCTTTGTCGGTTACATCAAGTCCGATGCCGATTATCTTTTCGGGAGCCCCTTCGACTTTGCTCAGGGTGGTGAGCAAGCGAAGCGAGTCGAACCACTGCTTTTTCAAATCCGCTGTAAAATCATCGAGTCTTTGGCCGGGCAGGTCACTCACCGCTACGCAGCAGCCGTTTTCCAATAGTGCCTGCGAGACAGCATAACCAATAGCGCCGGCTGCGCCGGTTATCAATGCGACCTTATCTTTGAGAGGGAGGGGCTTATCGTTCATTACTTGGCTTTTTGCTCCCCGGCCTTGAAGGTTTCATACAATTTCAGAGCCTCTTTCGGTTTTAGATTTTCGTGCACGACTTTGTGCACAGCCTGCATCATTGCCTTCGGGGCATCGCTCTGGAATATGTTTCTTCCCATATCGACGCCTGCGGCACCTTCCTGGATTGCGTTGTAGGCCATCGTCAATGCATCCAGCTCGGGTATTTTTTTGCCGCCGGCCATCACAATCGGTACCGGGCACGAGGCCGTAACCGTCTCAAAACCCTCAGGTACATAATATGTCTTGATAATGTTGGCGCCGAGCTCAGCACATATTCTGCAGGCCAAGCGAAAATACCTCGCGTCCCTTGCCATATCTTTGCCGACCGCGGTTACCGCCATAGTTGGGATTCCGTATCGCATTCCCATATCCACCAGTTTCGTCAGATTGTGTACGGAACGGCTCTCGAATTGGCCGCCGATGAATACCTGGAGCGTAACAGCCGCTACATTCATTCGGATAGCATCTTCGATGTCGACGGCCAAGTGCTCATCTGAAAGTTCCTTCAATATGCTTGGTCCTCCACTGCACCTCATTACGACCGGCTTGGTCAGTGTAGGCGGCACGCTGGTGCGAAGTATTCCGCGGGTGAGCATAATGGCATCGCAGTACGGCATCAGAGGGACGATTTTCAGGTCGATGCGCTCGAGGCCGGTGGTGGGACCCTGAAAATAGCCGTGGTCGATGGCAAACATAACTGTTCGGCCGGTCTGGGGGTTGAATATCCTTGAAAGCCGATTTTTCATACCCCAGTCGAGTGCGCTCGCTCCCTTGAGGAAAAAGCCGTGTTTTTCCATAGGGATATCTTCGTAAAAGTTTTTCGTTTCTTTCACGGCGTCAACGTCAGGCATATTACTATCCTTTCTTTTTGCTGTTATAGCTTACAAGTTCTGGTATGTTTTCAAAAGGGTCTCTTCTGCCTTTTTATTCCAAAAGCCATCATCCAGTTTTTCAGCCACCTGTGGAAGTTTTTCGCCCAGCTTTTTCAGTTCCACAAGCTCTAAGCCCTTACAGGCCGGGTATACGATAATTTTACCTGCTATTGAACGGTTTTCAACTGCTCGAATACCTTCGATTGCCGCTTCAAGCCCGCATACAGCCGCAACTACAGAATTCGTGTCGAGTCTGCCCGACTCCACTTTTGTCAGGACCGCTTTCATCTCGTCAATAGTGGAGCCGCTGGTTCCGGTGAAGTATAGTCTTTTGTCAATATAGGTATTGAGGTCGATTAGACTGCTGACTGTTTCCGAAACGACATCGGGCTCCAGACGTGCGGAAACGACTCCGCAGGTGTCGGGGATACCGGCAAAGATGTTTATTATCCCGTGCTCGGCGCTGCTGTGCACCGAAGATGCGACCAAATCCGGTATGGGTGCCATCAATGTTGTATAGTCGAAGGTTTCGCTTGGCGTTTCCCTGGCAGGATTGTAGGACCTATACCGTACATTGTTTTTCTTTGCCAAAGGCTCGGCAATTTTCGTTAGAGCTTCCAACCTGTCGTCGTCGATGTCTCCGGCAAAGACAGCAACGTTCTCAATGCCTTGGCAGATATTTCGTATCACGTGCATCACACCCATCGGCCCGCCTGCGCCGATGACATTGATTTTATCACCTGCGCGAATCTCTCCATTTTCAGGTATGTATGCCATTGAGTCGGCTGGGTCGCAGCCAGGTGTGCCTACTATACGAATACCACCGTAGTGCACGCGACCCACCTGTGTAACCACCTTGCGTGCGAATCTGTCGCCGCAGAGCACGATATTGAGAAGGCCTTTTTCGGCAACTTTTCCAGATAGTGCCTCGACCGTGTCAGCATTCGAACCAAAGTAAACCACGTCATCGTAGCTCGCATCGTTGAGCTTTGAGACATCTGTTGTCTGTTTAATCGGAAGGTTCAATTTTTCCGGTGTAGCTGATTTTGAAATCCATGTTATCTGCCTCGGCCTGCCGTAGCGAGCAAGTAAATTGCTGAGGACATCTCCATCGACCTTTATATCTGCAACGACGAGCATTTGCCCCCTCGCTTTTAAGCTCCGGCGTTCTCTCGAAGCGTATGCGTATTCCACGCACGCCCACGGTTCCACCAATGCTGCCGCCGAGGCCGATAGGCCCTCACTGAAAGGTAGCAGCATCAGTTCGCCTTCGGGCGAAGTAATCGTCCGCTCATCTATCAGGACATATTCCTGAAGTGCTCCCTCGAAATTATATCCGAAGGCGGCATTGGAGCTTTTGGTTTTCAGCCAGCGGTAATCGGCCTGTACAAGATAACGTTCGCCTTTCTTGAGGTTCTTTACTTCCGGGCCGACCGCCGCTACTTTTACCACTGCTTCGTGGCCCGGCACAGTTGCTGCCTCTGCGGGAACATAGCTGGAAATCTCTCCAAGGACCGATTGCTCTATGCCCGAAACCACTTCGCTTTTACGCACATGAGATGAGAACTGCTTTAGCAGTTTGAGGTCGGAAAAACACAAACTTGCAACCTCAACTCGGCAGAGAATCTGGTACGGCCCGGGAGCAGTAACTTTTTTACAGTCGTTAAAAATCAGCTCATCAGGCCCCACCAGTTGAACAGCACGTTGTCTTTGCGGTAGTTTAGTCATAGTTTCTGTTTTTCTGCTCAATGTTGTTGAAGGTGTTGTTTATAACCCTATTTTCCCGCCCTTGCAAACCGAAAATCCTACCGCTATAATGCCTCACGTCATTGACGAGACCTTAAGCGTTGGGGAAGATATGAGCATGGAAGGGACCGACTTAGACATCGGCCGGGAAATTCACAGATTTGTAACGGCTGGTTTCAAGCCTCGTTTCGGCGGCTACAAGCAGACCTTCAGGACCGACCCTCTTTGGTCCCGACTTTGTGGACTTGGCAGCGAACTTTGGCTCGATACCGGAAGCATCGAAGACGCCAGAAAATTCTGGACGCAGGAGTTCTCGGCGCTGACCACTAACAACACCCTGTTAAATAAGGAGGTGCAGACAGGCCGATACGATTCGCTCATCACCGAAGCAGACCGAATGTTGACAGCCGCCGGCGAAGTTTCCGAAGAGAAAAGAACGCTTGAAACTGCGTTTATCCTCAACGCGTGGCACGGCCTGAGGCTCGTCGAAAAATTCGACGCTTACGTCTCCGTTGAAGAACACACCGCGCTCGCTCACGACCTTGAAGGGGCTGTCAATTATGCGAAACGTTTCCACGCTATTTGTCCGCAGCGATTTATTATCAAGGTTCCATTTACGCCGGCAGGTCTTTTGGCAACCAGAAAAATCTCAGCAGAGGGAATTCCGGTAAACCACACACTCGGTTTTTCGGCCCGTCAGAATTATGTGATTGCCAGAATAGGAAAGCCTGCTTATGTAAATGTTTTTCTTGGCCGTTTGAACAGCTTCGTCGTAGACAACGACCTCGGTGATGGTGCTTACATCGGTGAGAAAGCGACACTCGCTTCCCAGACAGCGGTAAAAAAGCTGCGGCGGCAAAATCTGTCACCTTCTCGACAGATTGGCGCCAGCTTCCGTGCGGGTTCGCAGGTTCGTGACCTGGTTGGTATTGATGTGATGACGATGCCGCCGAAAATTGCGGGTCAGTTCCGGGATTTAGGCCTTGCTGCCGACCAAATCTCGGACAAAACCACTGCCGACTATAAGCCCGGCGTAAATCCGGATGTGGACATCGATGCAATCAGACTAAACACGCTTTGGGACATCGACGATGTTCTTATTAGCTGTGTCGATGCCCTCGAGAAGGAAAACCTCGACAGTTTCACGCCGGACGATTTGGTTGATTTCTTCAGCGAGTACCGCTGCGGTGATGTAATGGTTCGCTGGAATAATTCACAGATTCAAACCAGCACACAGGAAGGTAAAATTCCGAGGCTTGATAACTGGCGGGACGCTCTCGCGGATAAGTCAATCGGTCTCGACAGCCTGATGAACCTGGCCGGCTTAAGCAGCTTCGCCGTTGACCAAAAGGCTATGGACGACAGGGTCTGCCAGGTCCTTGCCAACCGGTGATTGGTAACTATGCGATCATTTAACCGGTTACCATTTAACCTGTTACCAATAGTAGTTGTTGACTATCGTCCGGTGATTATTGATAATTGACTGCGTCTTCGCATTGTGTCAGCGTATTAAGTAGCGGGTATTTGGCATTGATTTTACGGAGGCAGATTATGATAACGGCACTGGGGGCTAATACCGTAAGGGACGTAAGTAACACAGGAAAATTCTCGCGTTTTTTCTGGCAAGCGATATCAGCTTCAGCGAACAGTTGTGCGAAGTCGGCAACATATTCTTTGATATGGGTGCAGATGAATCTCATCGGTGTTCGCAGTGTCCCGATTATAATGGTAACAGGTGCGTTTGTCGGGATGATTTTGGCGATTCAGGCTTACGACCAGTTGGCAGGTATGGGGCTGGAGGAGCATCTGGGCATTTTAATTAACATTTCAGTGGTGAAAGAGCTGGGTCCTGTTCTTGCCGCGGTAATGTTAGCCGGTCGTGTCGGCGGCGCTCTGACGGCTGAGCTTGGAACTATGCGGGTTACCGAGCAGATTGATGCCGTAAGGAGTATGGGCACAGACCCCATACGGTATCTGGTTGCGCCGCGGGTATTGGCGTGCCTGTTGCTTACGCCGGCTCTGATTATTTACGCCGACCTTATGGGTGCCGTAGGTGGATTTTTCATAGGGGTTGTTCACCTGGGGATCAATAGCTGGGCCTACTGGAATTTCAGCGCTTCGGGCGTGGAATTGTGGGACGTGAGCATCGGGGTTATAAAGGGGTTCTTTTTTGGCGGGGCAATCGCCGTTATAAGCTGTTACAAAGGCTTTACCTGCAGGGAAGGTGCGCACGGGGTCGGCCAGGCCTGCACCGAGGCCTTTGTCGCCAGCTTCATAACGATATTGGCACTCGATTTTGCGCTGGCTGTGATTTTCAAGGCGATTTACGCCATCTTTTGGCCGCTCAAGAGTCTGGTTTAGGGGAAAGTTAGGAAATAGAGATAGATCGTGACTGAAGCTGACCGGAAAGATAAGCCACGCGAGACCAACAAAGAGGACGTGCTCGCCCTTAAGAATGTTACTAAAAAGTTCGCAGACAATGTCGTTCTGGATAGCATTTCCTTAGGCGTGGAAAAGGGTAAGTGCACCGTGGTGATAGGTCCCAGCGGCTGCGGCAAAACCTTATTGATAAAACATCTGATAGTTCTGCTTCGCCCGAGTTCCGGCGAGGTTTATTTTAAGGACATACGAATCGATAATCTCCAAGAGGACGAGCTGAATCAGATACGGACACATTTCGGCTTCCTCTTCCAGGGTGGTGCTTTGTTTGACAGTCTGAGCGTCGCCGAGAATATATTGTTTCCGGTAAGACAGCACTACCGAATAACGGCAAGCAGCGGTATTGATGAACTCGTCAAGAGCAAGCTCACAATGGTTGGGCTGGATGGTTTTCAGGATTATTATCCAGCCAGGCTTTCCGGCGGCCAGCGCAAAAGGGTTGCTCTGGCGCGTGCCATCGCGTTGAATCCAGAGGTAATTTTATATGATGAGCCAACGACCGGCTTGGACCCTATGCGCGCCGACACTATAAATGAGCTTATCCTGAAGCTCCAGAGAGGTCTGGGAGTAACAAGCGTTGTTGTTACTCATGATATGAAAAGCGCCTATAAGGTGGCAGACCGCATCGTTGTGCTTCACGAAGGCAGGATTCTTGCTGATGGTGATGCTGAGTATATCCGTAACCATCCCAATCCTGTTGTTCAGCAGTTCATCAAGGGCGAGGTCAGCGAAGAAGACCTCGCGGCTATTCGAGCCAGCGGCGTCGTTTCGCAGACTCATTTCGAGCCGATGGATTTGGAGCGGTAGTGAAAAGTAAAAGGCACGCCTGCGGTGGCATAATGTTAATATCTTCTGCTTATGGTTTTGCTGCTGTGTTTGTGATTGATGAAGAAATACCGCAAGGCATCTATTGAATGGTCGTATCTATTTAATTAAACCATGTCCTTGTACCGAGTCGGTCTGTCCACGGTGGGTATTTTTCTTACGAAATTCTTTGGTGTATTGCCATCCTAATTTTCTTGAGAGGCCTATCTGGTTAAGAAGTTCCTCCAAAGAGATTCCTTGTTCCGCTTTACCCAGCAATCCAAGGATTCTAAAGACCGCATGGTCGGTGGAGCATACTTTCCATGGCTCATTAGAATTATTCAAGAAAGCCAAGGTTTCTTTTTCCCCGGGGTCAATGATAGCCTTATATTGGGTATTGAACCTCTCGAAGAAAGAGGTGGCCTCGGCTGGACTCAAGTCTATAACTTGGATGTGGCCCTTCTCCTCATACGGTTCAAGAGCGATATGAATGTCTTCAAAACTCGCAGATGCCCATTTGGCCTCATTCATTACAGTGCGCGATACAGTGATTTCACACTTGCCCAAAAAGGTGTCCCAGAGGCCGAGTTGGAATAATTTGATAATTGGCCCGGCGTCAAGCAACAGGAATCGAAATTTCTTCATCCGTGAAATCCTTGTCTGTTGTGAGATACTCCTGCGATTTCTTATAGCTGATCCCTATATACTTTGCGAACTGAATCAACGACAATCTTCCATCTCGCAGGGCTCTTATCGCCAAACTGCAGTAGCGTTCAGGTAGCTCATCCGGCACATCGGACGTACGCGGTACTCTGCTCGAAGGCGTATTCTTTGTTTGCTCGATCCACTTTTCAATATCCGCTGGCTGCTTGCCGTAAAGAGATACCAAACGCCACATCAATGCCTCCAAGGATACACCAAACTCTCTGGCTATTTCATCGAGAGCTTCGGTTCTTATCTGGCGGTCATTCGCCATGGTGGCTTCTATTCTTCCCTTAACAGCATCTGTTGGCAGCAACAGTTTACTGGCAAATGCGTTGGCAAGCTGCTCTTCCAATGTACTCGGTTCGGCGTGTTGCAGGTCGTTGCGCTTGAAAATATGCCATGTCAACAGATGAAAGAGTTCGTGTGCGAGATCGTAGTTGCGCACCCATAGCTTGCTTTCTTTGTTCAACAAGATAGCCGGGCCGAACTCTTCAGAAAAAGTAGATATCGCGCCTCCAGCAAACGAAAGATGAAATATCTTGATGTAGTACTTCTCCTCCAGAGTTTGCTTTAGAGATGCGCTCGGTATATCTCCCAACTGGAATTCGTTTCGGGCTTTCTCTGCAAGCTGCTCAACTTGGAGGAAGCCGAGGTTCTCCGCTCTCCCTTTGCCGTATGGTAGTTCCGCTTCCTTGACTTCGTTCATAAGTACTTCGAGCTGCCGATATTGCTGGCAGAGTTGGCGAAACTGTGCTTCGGTAGCCCTCTTCTTCTCCTCGGTCTCAGGGTTTCTACGCCAGAGCATACACTCCGATGGGAAAACTTTGTCAGAGAGGAAAAACTCGATGCTCTTTCTGTATACCTCGGCGAGTTTGCTGAGTTGAGAGAACTTCGGCTCGCGTTTGGAGTTCTCAAATTCGCTCATAGAAGAAACGCCGATTCCGCTTTCTTTGGCGGCTTTTTCGAGGGTGTAGCCAATGGCATCTCTTGCGACTTTTAACCTTGCCCCAATATCCATTTTTCGTTCCTCCTTCTGTTTTCCAGAACATTATACTATATAATTCGACTGAAAAAGCAAATTTCTTCTGGAAAAACAAAATTTTTTGTTTTTCCCCAGCTTTTTAGGGGGTTTCTTAAGTTTTTCGTGAATTTCAAAGAATTTAATAGCGTCGGGAGATGGTTTTGCTGCTGTGTTTGTGATTGATGAAGAAATACCGCAAGGCGTCGATGGGGTGGTCATATAGGCCGTCTTTTAACGGCAGTTCCACATTGCTGCCGGTTGAATTCTCCGGATAATGATAGCACTGCATCGCCTCTATCAGCCTCTCGCACCTCGGCGAGATTATAAGCCTGCTTTTGCCGTCGCCGGCTCTTATAGCCCTTCGGATAAGCTCAATACCCTCCAGAATCGAACTTCGCCGATATCGTACTGTTATTCCAAGCGAGTGAAGCTCGCGAACAACGCTTGTGCCGGTGATGTCATTTACGCCAGCACCAGCTGGGTCACAAAACGTAGCAGCCACTCGACCTTCACCGCAGGGCGTCCTGCGTTTGATTTCCTCGGCGTGTATGTCGATAGTCGCCCTGCTGCGGGCATATTCATCTATCACTCGAACAACCCCCTGTTCGTCTACCTGAATCCACAAGCACACAAATGGATTGACGAAGCCAAAGTCAATCGCCCGATACAACGGCAGATTCGGGTCATAATCGACTTGTTTAATATGAATAGCTGGGTCAAACTCGGCAAACACGACGTCCTCAAGGCTCGGCCTTTTGCAGAGCATCTCAGCTTCCCAACCTGCCCTGCTGGCGCGTCGCATCGCCGTTTGACAGTCGTCAATCTTCAGATAGCCGCAGGCCCGTTTTGCTTTGCCCTGGCAGTCTGCCCACAGGGGGCATTGCGAACAGTTTCTGTCGGTGCATTTCTCTATCACCTCCCACATACACCACTTGAAGATTGGCGTATCGAACTGGTTTGCCGATGAGACGATTTTTTGCATCAGTCCGTAAGGGCGGTGCATTGTGCTTATTGTTTCCATGGCCGCCAGTAGTCCATCTGTGCTCTGTGTTGTGAATTTTGCCGCCGCGAAGACATCGTTATCGAAAAGCTCGACCTCATCACAGCGCAGCTTATGAGTATGCTGGCCGCGAACACTCATAGGTGATTGCGTCAGAACTTCAACTGCCGAATTATTGGTAAATCTGCATTCTGTTTTTAGAATTTTACCGGACAGAAATTCGTCGAACCCCTTTTGTAAAAACCCCAAGAGGTATTCATACATTCTGTTGGACTGCTCACCCGAGCCACCTAATATTCTCACTTGGCAGTTGGGTTTGAAAACGCAGTCTAAAAGCGTAGCTACAGCCGCCAGTTTGGTTTTACCGCCGCTGCGGTTGGCCCAGACCACGGCGTCGGCGTTGATGCGTTTTTGGGTGGCGAAGTCCGCAAAAAAACTATGCCAGAGATACTCCATCGGGCTGTTGTGTTCAGGGCAGATTTTTTTGTCGGGAATATCGATTCCCAGGAATACCTTGACGTAATTTTTGAGGTCTTTTTTTGTCATAGGCCGATTCCGCCGAAGTTCCGAGTAAACCCCTGCCGCCTTTTCAATATCACCGCTGTTTCTGCGTTCGGATTTTCTAAGTGCTGAGCTTACCATGACCCTGCCCCCTGTTTTGAGTGTTGGTTTTCGGAGTGCGTAATGCGGACAGCACACTACGGTTGTTGTTTGTGCATTTTTTCCAGTCTTACGGCGTGTCTGCCCCCCTCGAAGGGAGTTTTGAGCCAAAGCTCCACAATCTCCAGTGCCTCGTGTGTCGACATCATCCGCTCACCCAGTGAGAGCATATTGGCGTCGTTTTGTTCTCGCGACAGCCTTGCCGAGCGGAGGTCCCAGCACACGGCACATCTTATGCCCTTTACCTTATTGGCTACCATTGCTTCGCCGTTGCCGCTGCCTCCTAATACGATGCCGCGTTCGAACTCGCCTGCCGCCACTGCTTCTGCTGCAGGCCAAATAAAATCAGGATAGTCACAGGCTTCAGCCGAGTAAGTCCCGAAATCGTGAACTTCATACCCCTGTTCGATAAGGACCGTCTTAATCTGCTCTTTGTAACTAAACCCCGCGTGGTCTGATGCCATTGCTATTTTCATAAACTGTTCCTTTCACTGCGCGCTATTATATTCGTCAATCGACTTGCTTCAACTGCTTTTCATCATAGCCTTGAGACACAGAAAATTTCAAATTTTTTACTCGGGTTTTTGTTCATCTGCTAATGCGGCTAAAATTCTGCTCGCAGTTTCGGCTGAAAGCTGCTCGGTTTGTCCTTCATTGCCTTTTTGTTCCTTGTCTGTCTGTTCAGCCCTGTTAGCTGAAATCTTAGGCAAAGATATAATATCGAGACACGCCTTGCGGGCTGTCTCCTGATTCTCCGAATCGGTGAGTTGCACCAGCTTCGCCGCAGCCACAAGGCAGTATCTAGCAATCAACGCCTCGCTCGCAAGACGCGCACCAGAAATCCGACGGGCAAACTCAGCCTGAAATACTTCATCTGTGAGCCACTTATTATAAACATTTCCGCTGACCCCGTGTTTATCCAGAACCGCCTGCTCATCAAGCTCGCCTGCAAATAAATCGTCAATTACCGCAAGCTGTCTTTTACTCAGGCGTTTTCGTTTGGCCATTGTCGAAAAATCCCGTCAGTAGAAAATCCATTCGTTGTCCCGCTAGCGCTTAGCACCGCTGAAATTGTCGAGATAATACTGGGCTATATGTGTCAGCGCTGCTCCTCTTTTCGCCGCCTTCGTCATCTTGGTTTGGGGTTCAGCAACGAGAAAGATTGCACTCTCGATAATCTGTTGCTGGTTGTCGTTCAGAAAGAACACCATCGGATTCGCAAATGACTGTGGGCATATATTTACCGGCTGCTTCGGCATTTTCAGATTGACAAGACGCTCAATCTGCTTTGCCGTTGCCGGCAGAAGTTTTGCAAGCTCATCGGCTTTTATTTTTTTGTTCAGCCGTGTCAGAAGTGCCAGCTTTTTATCGAGCTGGTCTGTTCCAGCCAGCCGATTCAGCGTAGCAAGCAGAATATCGGTCTGTTCGTCGTTGACGTCCCAGACTATTGAGTTGGCCTCCTTGTAGCCGAGCTTGGCTAATGCCTTACACCGATGCTCGCCGTTGATTATTTGGAAGCAGCCTTTTCTCTGTGGATGTGGCCGAACTATTATTGGCTCATATCGCTCCGTCTGTTCAATGTTGCGAACCAGCTTCGCCAGATTGATTTTGCTCATCCGGTTTGGGTTGTCCGGATGTGCAATAAGTTTTTCCAGCGGTATCGGTATACAGTGAGCCTGTCGAACCTGTTGAAATGAATTTGTCATAACTAAATCCTGAATTCTATCTTCTCATTAAACCAAATGTAATATACCGGCCGAAATGTGAGCTTACTCAGTACATATCTTGTCCGCTCGATGCTCGGTTCCATTTGGCGTCTTTTGCCGTAGCTTTGCAGAAATGTTTTTATTTGCTGCTCTATAAATTCAGCCTTGCTTGGCTGCAGTGACTCGATTTTTCGCTGCACTTTCCGCGGCCAGATTATCTCAGCCTCTTCTATTCCAACTATACTAAACGCCTCAATTAGCTGGATGCACCTTGCCGCCGGCTTTGCGTAGTAGGCCTTCATCCCCGCCTTCTCAAAGAACGGATTGACAAGTCCCATTACCGCCACCGCTTCGATGATAGGCACATTCATTCGAGGCATTGTTTCATGTACTAATGTGCTTGCAAGGCTGAGGCCGCGAAACCTCGGCTCAATAATAACCCTGCTGATGCAGCGGATTGTCTTATTAACAATCGCAAGGCCGGTTGCCCTGTCAAAGCCGGAAAATATGCTGCCGGTGGCAGCGTTTCGCAGCTCAAGAGTTGGACTCGGCATTTTATAAACGATGACACCGACTGTTTCTGTTCCTAATCGAACGGCTAATCCCTTCTTCGGTTTCAGTGCAAAAATCGCCGCAGAAGGCCCCGGTTGACTGTCGCGGTAGTGATAATGCGCCAGCCTCTCGTAATCGCCTGCATCACCAGCGACGATTTCGAGCTTGCTTGTAACCGAGCACTGTTGCATCATTATCTTTTGCTCTTTTTGTAGATGACATCTGTACCGCCGCTCAGTTCCTTGACCACCAGTATATCCGGCGACAGGTCCGTCAATATGTCTTCGTGACTTGATGCCAGGATAAATGTCATCTTATTGCGTTTGGCGAACTTGTGTAGATGATACGAAATTACCGCCGCTGTGACGCGGTCGAGAGTGCTGCAGAATTCATCTGCGAAGACAAACTTCTTTCCCGCTGCCATTGTCATTGCCAGCCGAAACCGATATTTTTGTCCGTCGCTTAGATTTGCCGGCGTGTTGAGGACGCAGAAGACATCGTTCAGACCGGCTGTGCTGAGCAGCCTAAGTCCCCGCAGAAGGTCGCCCGGCAGACAATCTATGACGGCTTTATCAGCCGGCAGCTCTATCTCGTTGATGTTTACTTTTTCCAATACAGGCGTTGATTTTTCCAGTTCCCTAAGCAGCACGGTCTTGCCTGCCCCCGAAGGTCCCGTTATATATACGATGTCACCGGCATTAATATCCACACGG